>Ga0214472_10000703_pt1 | contig 40622 bp, 30 predicted proteins | sample RVTome_6_FD_207662 | JGI IMG/M metagenome (GOLD analysis project Ga0214472, IMG submission 207662) | Soil microbial communities from uranium-contaminated site in the Upper Colorado River Basin, Wyoming, United States - RVT140D175 | ecosystem: Environmental > Terrestrial > Soil > Contaminated >...
ACGTCCCCTCTTCATGCAGCCGTGAGATCCGATCCAGCGTCGCCGTTTCGTCGATCCCGGCGCGCAGGCTCAACAGCCGGATTGCCGACACCAGCGGCAGGGTGCCCATGTGCTTGAGATTGACCTTGCCCTTGAAGTCGGGCTTGTCCTTCTCGGTTACGAGGCGCCCGAACCAGCCGAGCGCGACATCCGCGCGTTCGGTTTCCTCATAGAGCGCGCTCAAGAGAGCGGGGCTGGATCGCGCTATACGGGTCACGTGGCCGCGGAGCTCACGCGCCATGTCCACTTCGCCGTAGACCGCGCGAAAATCGAAAAAGATGTCCGCCAGCTGCACCGCGATGGCACTACGTTTGCGCCCCCAGCCCGACAGCTGGTCGCGCCACTGGCTCCGCGTCTTTCGCCACAGGGGATTGGTCGCCATGACATAGCCGTTGCAATAGGGAAATCCGACCTCATCCAGATCGCGGGTCATGCGTACGGCCAGTTCGATAACAAAACGGTCGACTTCGCCATGCCGGTCATCCGGATAGTCTTCCAGGATGAAACCGTTATCCTGATCCGGATAGAGAAAGTTCTCCCCCCGGCCGCCCGATCCCATGACAATCGCACAAAAGCTTACCGGCGGATCCCCCCATCCGCCACCTTTCATCTCGGTCAGTTCGAGTTCGAGAATACGACGGTGGATATCGGAATTGATCCCGCTCAGAAGGCTCTGGATTTCGGGTGCCGGCACATTGTCGGCAAAGAGATCGTCCGCCAGGGCAACTTGCGCCGCCTTGATTTCGCGAAGGCCGTCGCGGGTGTGTTCGTGCGCAATGACATCGATACGACGCAGCAGGTCCTCGCTTCCCGCGGCAAGGGCATCGTAGAGATCAATGATGCCGACCGCCTTTCCGCCCCCGTCGACCACCGGCATATGCCGCCAGCCGAAGCGTCGCATCCGGGCAATGGCAGCATAGAGATAGTCATCCACACGAATCGCCTGAACAGGCGCGGTCATGACCCTGCCAACGGGCTCAGTTCCATCGCAGCGCAATGCGATCCGACGCGTGACATCCTGTTCGGTGATCAGCCCGATCAGCCGCTCGCGATCGTCCACGACCATGGCGCTGGTCGCCTTCCCGGCTGCCATCGCCCCCAGCAGATCGGCTACGGCCGTGGTCGCGTGAACCCTGACGCAGTGGCCACGCAGGTGATCCCCAACCACTGCGGAAAAAATTCTGGTTTGCGACATCATGAGCCCGGGTGTGTCTTCCTGCCGTGAAGCAAAAAGCACTATAGCATCGATTCCAGCCGATCTCACCAAGCCTCACAAAGCATGCGAAACACCGGATCAAAAAATTGTGACCGCCCAGCAAGACACCGGCTTTGCCGTTCTATCGAATTTCGTTACACTTCCAGGACAGTCTGGGTTGTACGGTCAAATGCTATGGATCAACGATGGAAATAGTTTTTACCAAAGATTATGTCTATCTCTGGGCGCTGGCGATGGCGATGGCGCTGTTCTTTCCGGTCCGCAAACTGATCTTCGTTCTCTATATGCGCCGCGCCCAGAAACTGGTCGATCCGGACGAAGCCGAAACCAGGCGTCTGCAGCGGCGCGCCGGCGTCACGTCTGCACTCCTGTGCTTCGTGTTTTCCATGCTCTACAGCCACTATCTGTTCAGGAGTTGACCGTGGGACTTCATACACCATGAATCCGCAAGTGCTGCGCCGTTTCATTTTCCTCATGGCCGGACTGACGATCGTCGGCTTTATCTTCTGGAATATTGCCCCCGGATACTTCAGCCGCCCGCCGGGCGACTACGAGACGGAAATCGGCAGCCTGCGTCTTGAGGACGGGCTTTACGACGAAGCGCTGGCGCATTTCGACCAGGCGCTGAAAGAGCAGGAAAATCATCGTGGCGCACTGATGGGCAGAGCTCTGGTCTTCTTGCAGACCCGCCGTTACGAAGAAGCCCTGACCGAGCTCGATCGCCTCATCGCCTTTCTGAATGAAACGCTGGAAGAGAACGACAAGACAGGCCGGGGCGCTCTTGCTGCCGCCTATGCCAACCGCGGCGCTGCCCTGGACAGGATCGAGCGTTACGAAGATGCCCTCGCAAGCTACATCCTGGCTTTGAAGACCGACGCCGAGGTTGTCGAAGGCCCTGGCATCGTCGACAAAATTCTCCACGACACCAAGCATCTGTCGAGCGTGCGCCTGCGGGCAATCTACATTCAGAAACAATTGAAACTGCCGGAATCCGAAAGGCGGCTGAAGATCCCCGAACTGGACGATCGTCAGCGCATGCACAAGCCCTAGCATACGGCATCAGCCGAATTCGACGATGCCCAGTACGTCCTGAAACAGGACGAGCATAAAGAACGTCGCCGCGATACAGCCGAACAACAGGCGCACGACATCGGTTTTGCCTGCCTCGGTGCGATAGCGGATTCCGTGAACGGCAATGAAGGCCGTTACGGCCAGAAACAGATAGTTGACGGGTTTTTCCCAATCGCCCGCAAATTCGAACATCGCCTGAGACCCTGCCCCTGTTAATCCCTCGTTGCCAACAGGTTACAGAGTTCGTTGCTCACCGCAAGGGCCTGTTCCGATCGGTAGCTGAATGAAAGCCCCCTGCCGAATCAGTCTCCTGACGCTGCCGGCGTTGGACGCAGTTCGTCAGCGTCGAAATAAGGCGGCAGGACCGAAGTTGAACGGGCTCCTGAAACATGCCCAATCAGAAGTCCCCCGACCAGAATGCAAGCGAGCACCATAGACGCCAGGCAAAAATGCCGGATCCCCTTGGGAACATTGGTGACGTAGTCATGATCATAGCGATGAAATAGGGGGCTGTTCTCGTCCAGCCGCCCTGTTTCCGATCCTGAAATAATGAATCGTGCGTAGTGTCTGGCCCAGACCGGCACGACTCCCTGAAGCATATAGGCATCGAACATTGCATCACTTTGATCCGGGGGCATGTCCTTGCCGTGCCAGTTATGATAGGCGAGTTGCAGGAGCTGGAATTCCCCGACCTGAAGAATATTCGCGGCGGCGGCAACAACCGAGCGTTCCGGGTCTTCCTCCAGATCGGGACGCCACAAGGTTTTGAACAACCCAAGCATGACTGGCTCCTCTCAATCCGAGTCTAATTCGAACCCAAACAATGGCAAGCCCTTCTCCGTTTAACTCCTGAACGAACAGGTCCGGATTTTTTCAGGCTTTAGGTCCCCACGAAGTTCGTATTTTGGTTAATATGTCTCAAGTACAATTCATCATCCAAACCGCCGTCGCCAAGACAAGAGATCGTGAAGGATCTTGCTGGAGGGCCAGCGGAGCTTCGCTCCATGTGGAAAGAGGACAGATCGTGTCGCAGGAATCCGAACCCAATTGGCGCCCCCGAATAGGACTTGCACTTGGAAGCGGCGTTGCGCGCGGCTGGGCGCACATCGGTGTGCTCAGAGCCCTCAAACGCTTCGGTATCAAACCTGACATCATTTCAGGCACTTCAATCGGTGCGGTTGTCGGTGCCTCCTACCTGACCGGCAAACTTGACACCCTTGAAGACTGGGCACGCTCGATGACCAAGCTTCGCATGCTTTCCTATATGGATTTCAAGGTCAGCAGCGGTGGTCTGATGGGCGGACGCCATCTCGTAAACATCATGCAGAACCACCTCGGCGACGCCAAATTCGAAGATTACGAAATGCCCTTCGTGGCCGTCGCGACCGACCTTGTGACCGGTCATGAAGTCTGGCTGCGGGAAGGAAATCTGGTCGACGCCGTTCGCGCGTCCTTTTCCCTGCCGGGAGTGTTTCAGCCTATGCTCGTGAACGACCGCTGGGTTATTGACGGTGCTCTGGTCAATCCGGTCCCGGTTTCGGTCTGCCAGGCTATGGGCGCGCAGATGATCATCGCGGTTAATCTGAACGCCGACATCATCGGCAAGGCCCGCGCGCCCGGTGGCAAGATCGCCACCGTCGCCGGGTTCGACCTGCTTGATGAGATAAAAGAAAATGCACCGACCTCAGGCGTATCCATGCTGAGTGCGCTGGCGCGCCGGACCTTCAGACGGGAAGCAAACCAACCCAGCCTTTTCGGCGTCATGATCTCCTCGCTGAACATCGTCCAGGACCGAATTGCCCGCTCCCGACTCGCGGGTGAACCGCCGGACGTTCAGATCACACCCCGCCTCGGCCAAATCGGATTATTCGAATTTCACCGGGCCGAGGAAATTATCGCAGAAGGCGAGGCCGCGGTTGAAAGGGTTCTCCCGGATCTTCGGGATGCGCTCTCGGTTTTCGCCACCGGCTCAGGTGGAATCTGAAACATCCTGCCAGATCAGAATACTAACCAGTTAGAGATTTACCAAAAATCGACCTGCATCGGTAGTTCTAGCGTCCAGGGCGACAGTTTTGGAGGCTATGATAAAATATTGCTGCGGTCATTTTTTTACTCGCAATTTTTTCTTAACTTCGTTAATCTTTTGTTAACCATATGAGGATATCTTTTTCTCACTCAGTTTTCCTGAGTCTCCCTGTACAACTTGCTTTCGGGCGCCCCCACAACTCTGTTGCGGGGGTTTCTTTTTTTAGTTGTAATTCCCATTTATTTACTCCTTGCGACATCTCCCGAAACGCTCTCCTCCAGAGCCCTGTTTCACTCGCATAGCCTGCAGGAACGTTCCCGGAACGGCTGGTCTTGAGACTTACCGCTTGAACGCCTGCCAGCGAGCGTGTATCGGTTTCGCTATCTGGGGCCGTAGTTCAGTTGGTTAGAACTCACCGCTCATAACGGTGCTGTCGCAGGTTCGAGTCCTGCCGGCCCTAGATCAGATCCGGTTTAGACGGAATCGCCTGCGGCGATCCATTGTACCGGTGAATCTGATCTAACCATTTGATCCAGATTAAAGTTCCCCGGTTCACAGCACCGATCCCATTCCCGGGGTTGTCCCTATCTCAAACCAGAGACCACATGAGAAATCCGCCGCGCGGCCTGCTCGACGTCGTCCTGGCTGGTAAAACGGCCGAACCCGATGCGCAGGGAATTATGTGCCTGCGAGGCCTCCAGCCCGAGGGCTAGAAGAACATGTGACGGTCCAGGCGTTGCGGAACTGCAGGCCGAACCTGTCGAAAGCGCCAGATCATCCAGCTCTGCCATCGCCGCTTCTATATCGTCCAGCTCAAAGCTGAGGTTGAGATTGCCGGGCAGGCGCTGGCGAAGACTGCCGTTAACCGACCAGCCCCCCAGCAATTCCCCCAGGCGCATGAGGAAATGCCCCTGCAGGAACGTCAACCGCAAGGCCTCCTCCTCCATTTCCGCACGCGCCAGGGCGCAGGCGCTCCCAAGACCGACACAAAGCGGTGTCGGCAAAGTGCCGGAGCGCAGACCGCGTTCCTGGCCTCCACCGAAGATCACGGGCTTCATTCGGACACGCCGGCCAACATAGAGCGCGCCGATCCCCATAGGCCCGTATAGCTTGTGTCCCGACAAGGACAGGAGATCTATGTTTGCCCGCCCGACGTCGAGCGGTATCTTGCCGGCGGCCTGAGCGGCATCGCAGTGAAACAGGACGCCACGCGTAGCACAGAGGCTCCCGATGGCCTCCAGGGGCTGGAGGACGCCGATCTCATTATTCGCCGCCATCACCGAAACCAGGGCGGTATCCGGCTTCAGAGCCTGCGTCAGAGCGGCCGGGTCGAGCAATCCGTCTGATCCGACCGGTAGAACGGTAACTTCATATCCCCGCCGTGACAGCTCCTCGAAACAGGCCAGAACCGAGGCATGCTCGCTCGCCAGCGTCACCAGATGGCGCCGGTCGTCATCCAGGGCGCTCAGGGCGCCGAATAGAGCCATATTGTTGGCTTCGGTTGCGCCGGATGTGAAAATCACCTCTGCCGGTCTGGCACCGATCAATCCGGCAACCGATGCCCGGGCGGCTTCCACCGCCTGTTCCGCTTCCCGCCCGAACAGATGATGGGGTGAATGGGGGTTACCGTAGAAGGTCGAGAAATACGGCTGCATGGCGGACACCACACGCGGATCCGTGGGCGTGGTCGCCTGATAGTCCAGGTAAATCGGTCTTTTTCTTGTCTTTCCGTTGGCAGACACGTCCTGGCCCGATCAGGTTCTGTTCTCATGTTTTTGCGGAAATCATAATCGCATAAAACAGCAACGAATTCTCAATCTCTTTGTGCTATAATATTTGTAGATGAGGTTAGCGGCTCTGCAAAAGCCGAGCCGCAACAAGGCCACGCAAAAGCGTGGCCTTCCTCATTTTGGGGCCGTTTCCCGCCCTCCCCCCAGAAAAACACCCCCGCCGGCTGATTTCGGCGAGGGTGTCTTCGGGAACGTCAGCGCCCCTGCACTCAAAAGAGGGGACGCGCTTGCTTTACGTCACTTGGGCAGCGTGCCCTGTACCCCCTGAACATACCAATCCATGGACAGCAGCTTGCCGTCTTCAACCACTGCACCGGCGGCAACCACTTCCTTGCCATCCTGATCGTTGATCGGCCCCTGGAAAGGGTGGAGGGTTCCGGCTTCAATCGCCTTGCGTGCGGCCTCGGCTTCTTCAATCACCGCTGCAGGGATCGCAGCGTTGTATGGTGCCATCTTCAGCATCCCTGCCGCCAGTCCGCCCCAGGTGTCCTCGGACTTCCAGGTTTCTTCCATCACGGCTTTGGTCTTGGCGATGTAATAGCTGTCCCAGACATCAACGATCGAGGTCAGGTGCGCCTTGGGACCAAAGTGGGTCATATCGGACGCCTGCCCCACCGCATAGACACCGCGCTCCTCAGCGACCTGCAGGGGTGCCGGAGAATCGGTATGCTGAAGGATGATATCCGCGCCCTGATCGATCAGGGCCTTGGCTGCGTCGCCTTCCTTGCCCGGATCGTACCAGGAGTTCACCCAGACCACCTTGACTTCCGCGGCCGGATTGACCTTCCGCAGAGCCAGCGTAAAGGAATTGATGCCGCGCACCACTTCGGGAATCGGGAAAGACCCGATGTAACCGATAACGTTGGACTTGGTCATCCGTCCGGCCAGAATACCCGCGATATAACGGCCTTCATAAAAGCGTGCCGCATAGGTGCCGACGTTGTCGGCACGCTTGTAACCGGTCGCATGTTCGAACTTTACGTTCGGAAACTGCTTTGCCACCTTCACCGTCGGGTTCATATAGCCGAAGGACGTCGTGAAGATCAGATTATGTCCACTGGCCGCCAGTTGACGGACCACCCGTTCGGCATCGGCACCTTCGGGCACGCTCTCCACGTAGCTGGTTTTGACCTTGTCGCCGAACTCTTTTTCGATCGCCAGACGGGCCTGATCATGGCGATAGGTCCAGCCATGATCGCCAATCGGTCCGACATAAACGAAGCCGACCTTGGTCGGCTCGGCGGACGCTGATCCCAGCGTCACAGCCAGCCCCAGCGCCGCAGCGCCCAGTGTTTTGAATACGCCCTGCATGATATGGTAACTCCTTGTCATCAATTTCTTTTTTCGTTCTTGTCCCGGACCGGGTGGAAAACCCGTGCGCGCATATCACGTTTCATTCCCGTCCACCGTGCCGGGGTTTATGTCTCCGGATGGAAAACCTTGCCAATACAGGCCGGTGCATTCAACCGAATACGCGTGGAATCCCGAGAAATCACCACCAGAACGACGATTGTGGCGAGATAGGGCAGCATGGAGAGCAACTGCGACGGAATGGCGAAGCCCGCCCCCTGGGCATGAAGTTGCAGGATCGTGACACCGCCGAACAGGTATGCCCCGACCAGCAGGCGCCCGGGCTTCCAGGTTGCAAACACCACCAGCGCAAGGGCGATCCAGCCCCGGCCGGCCGACATGTTCTCGGCCCACATCGGCGTATAGACCAGCGAAAGATAAGCGCCCGCCAGCCCGCTCATGGCGCCGCCGAACATCACCGCCAGATAACGGATGCCGATCACCGAATAGCCAAGGGCGTGAGCTGCGTCGTGAGACTCGCCGATCGCCCGAAGGATCAGGCCCGGGCGTGTCGACTTCAGAAACCAGGCTACAACCGCCACCATGGCCAGCGAGAGATAAACCAGGAAATCCTGCCCGAAAATCACCGGTCCGATCAGGGGCAGATCGGTCAGCAGCGGAATATCCAGTCTTGCCAGCCCCTTGATCGGTGTCCCGACATAATCCTGGCCGATCAGGGCGGAGAGACCGACACCGAACATGGTGAGCGCCAGACCGGTCGCGACCTGATTCGCCAGCAAACTCAGTGTCAGCACTCCGAAAAGAAACGCCATAACGGCACCGGCCAGCATGGCAACGAAGATCGCGATGACCGGATTGCCGGTCGCAATCGCCGCCGCGAAGCCGCTCACCGCCCCGACCAGCATCATGCCTTCGACGCCCAGGTTCAGAACCCCGGCCTTTTCGGTCACCAGTTCGCCGATGGAAGCGAATACCAGAGGCGTGGCCGCCGTCACGACGGTCACCAGGATCGCCGCGAGCGTATCGATCATTCCCATCATGAGGCCGTCCCCCGGGCTTCGCCTGCAACGGCGATTGTCCACTTCAGCCGGTAGCGGATCAGGACATCGCAGGCGAGCAGGAAGAACAGCAACAGCCCCTGAAATACGCCGGTCACCGCCTGCGGCAGACCCATTTCAATCTGCACCGTTTCTCCTCCAAGATACGACAGGGCGATCAGGAGACCGGCCCCCAGGATACCGACCGGGTGCAGGCGCCCGACAAAAGCAACGATGATGGCGGTAAAGCCGTAACCCGGGGATACCGTCGGCGTAATCTGCCCGATCGGCCCGGCGACCTCGAACAGACCGGCCAGCCCAGCCAGAGCCCCACCGGTCAGCAGGGTCAGCCAGACCAGACTGTGATGGCGGAAACCCGCATAGCCGGCCGCTGCGGGTGTCAAACCGATGACCTTGATCTGGAATCCGATGAAACTGCGGCTGACCAGCAGCCAGGCTGCCAGAACAACGAACACCGCGACTGCGGCCCCCAGATGCAGGCGGGTCCCTTCGATCAGCACAGGCAGAGTCGCAGACGCCTCAAACAGCCGGGATTCCGGGAAGTTGAAGCCGTCGGGATCCCGATAGGCGCCGTGCACCAGATAGCTCAACAGCAGCGTTGCCACATAAGTCAGCATCAGGCTGGTCAGAATTTCATTGGCATTGAAGCGCAGCTTCAGAAAGGCCGGGATCGCCGCCCAGGCGAGCCCGCCCAGAGCCCCGGTCAGAGCCATTGCCGGCAGCAGAAAAACGCTGTCGCTGTCATGGAACCAGAGAGCCAGCCCGCCGCCGCAGATGGCACCGAGAGTCAGTTGCCCTTCCGCACCGATATTCCAGACATTGGCCCGAAAGCCGAGCGCGAGACCGATCGCGCAGAGGATCAGCGGTGTCGCTTTTACCCCCAGTTCGCCCAGACCGTAGCTGCTTGAAAGCGGCGTGATAAAAAACGCATACATTGCCTCCAAAGGATCGTGTCCCAGAACGGCAAAGAGAATGGCGCCTGCGATCAGGGTCAGCAGGATGGCCAGAAGCGGCGTGAGATAAACCATCGCGCGGGAGGCTTCGCCGCGCGGCTCCAGCTTAAGCAACATGTGTTATCGGCTCCTCTGCGCGGCGGCCGTCGCCGCCCATCAAAAGACCGATTTCCTCCAGTGTTGTAGCGCGCGTGGACCGCGCTGCCGAAAGATGCCCCGCCGACATCACGGCTATCCGGTCGGTGATCGCAAACAATTCATCGAGCTCTTGCGACACGACCAGAACCGCCGTACCGGACGCGGCCAGATCGATCAGTGCCTGATGGATCGCTGCCGCTGCACCCGCATCCACACCCCAGGTCGGCTGAGCGGCAATCATCAGGCTGGGGCGCTGCAGAATCTCCCGGCCGATAATGAATTTTTGCAGATTACCGCCGGACAGACTGCTGGCTTCCGCATCGACCCCCGAGGTCCGAACATCGAAGGTCTCGCAGATCTTCTGTGCGTAGGTCCTGGTTTTCGCGAAGTCGATCAGGCCCCAGCGCACCAGCTTCTCGCGCAGATGAGCACTGAGAAAAGCGTTTTCGATCAAATTCAACGCCGGAACCGCACCATGGCCGTGTCGTTCTTCGGGTACGAAGCTCAAGCCAAGAGCCCGGCGGTGGCGCGGACCCAGGCGTCCAGCAGCCTGCCCCGACATCACGACCGCCGCACTGTCGGGCACCAGTTCTTCACCACTGAGCGCGGCAAGCAACTCATTCTGGCCGTTACCGGCAATTCCCGCGATCCCGAAAATTTCACCGGCATGGACGTTGAAGGTCACCGCCTTGAGATCGGTCCCAAAGGGATCCCGGCTCTGCAGGGAGAGATCCGCGACCGACAGCACCATCGCGCCGGGCGTCTCGTTGCCCAGCTGCCGGGGCTCCTTGACGTCGTCTCCAATCATCATCCGGGCCAGGCTCTTGGCCGACTCCTGCTTCGGATCGCACACACCGATCAGCTTTCCGCCGCGCAAAACCGTCGCCATGTCGCAGAGCTGCCGGATCTCGTCGAGTTTGTGGCTGATGTAGAGGATCGAACAGCCTTCAGCTGACAGCCGCCGCAGAGTGCCAAAGAGAGTCTCGACTTCCTGCGGTGTCAGGACCGAAGTCGGCTCGTCCATGATCAGAAGCCGGGGGTTTTGCAGCAGGCATCGCACGATCTCGATGCGCTGTCGTTCGCCCACAGACAGGCTGTGCACATGACGGCGCGGCTCGAGCGGCAGGCCATAGGCGGTGGAGACCTCTTCGATCCTGGCTTCCAGACGGCCCATGTCGTGCTCGCCCTCAACGCCCAGGGCGATATTTTCGGCAACGGTCAGGGCTTCGAAGAGGGAAAAATGCTGGAACACCATACCGATCCCCAGGTTCCGGGCAAAACTCGGACCGGCGATATGGGTTGCTTCACCTTCCCAGGTGATGCTTCCCGCATCGGCATGCAGAATGCCGTAGATGATCTTGACCAGCGTGCTCTTGCCGGCGCCGTTTTCGCCCAGCAATGCATGAATCTCGCCGGGCCGGATCGTCAGATCGATCCCTGCATTGGCTTTACAGCCGGGAAAGGATTTCTCTATCCCCCTCAGTTCGAGCCGGGGAACACCTTGCTTCGTCCCCGCGCCCGACTCCTTCTCCAGCACCATATGCTCCCCACTCTCAGCCTCCAGAGACGCCCCGCCGCCGCTTAGCGCGATCTACGGCCACTCAATCGCCCAAAACCTCTGCATCCGTCGTCGCATTCCAGACCTGCGATCGCACTCTGGAACCGGAAGATCGCCCAGCCCTCACCTGTGAGCAAGCGCTCTGTCTTTTTCCGCGACGCTTTTCTCACGCATATCCAGCCTCCCGGACCGATGAGCGCCTGCGGTGATAGCCTGCCGTTCGCGCTCAACCAGCAACTGGGCGGCGACAGAGGCGGCGATCTCCGCCGGGTGCTTCCCGGTAATCCCGGAGAGCCCGATCGGGCAGGTCAATCCCTGCAATTGATCCGCGCTTATCCCCCTGGCCAGCAGCCGGCGCTCAAAACGCACACGCTTGGTCGCGGAACCGATCAGCCCAAGCCAGACGAAATCGCCCCGGCGCAAGACGCTTTCGCAGATTTCCAGATCGAGTTGATGACTATGGGTCATGACCAGACCGAAGGCGCCCGGCGACGCATATTCGACTTCGACCTTCGGCGCAGCCGCATTTTCGATCCGAACATTGACCGGCAGGCAGGTGGGAAAGATATCGGCGCGGCTGTCGATCCAGGTGATCCTGAAAGGTAGCGGCGCCAGCGCGACAACAACAGCCTGTCCGACATGACCGGCACCGAACAGCAACAGCTCCGAGCGGCTGTCACCGAGAGTCTCCGACAGCGCCTCGAATCCGCCTTCCCTGACAATGCGCGGCACGGCCTCGCTTTGCTCTCCAGGACGAAGCCCGCGCCAATACATGGCGCCGTCTTCCGCCTTCAAGGGTGTGACGAGAACCGCGGGTGTTTCTGACAGGCCGCCGGAAACCAGTGCCGGCAGATCTTCGGCAACGACCGCTTCGAACAGAACCTCCGCCGCCCCGCCGCAGCACTGTCCCAATGCCGGTCCAAGGGGAAAGACTTCGAAACGCCGCAATCGCCCCGCCGGCTTGTCTTTCAGAATCGCCCGGGCAATCCCGAGACAGCGGAACTCCAGATGACCGCCGCCAATCGTGCCGAAGAAGAACTTCTCCGACACTACCATCCTGGTCCCGGCTTCGCGCGGCGTCGACCCCCGCGCCGACGCAACCGTCACCAGCACGGCAGGCTCACCGGCTTCCGCAAGCCGAGCCAGGCTGTTCAGCCAGTCGAGATCCGGACCGGGCGCCCGGGATGCCACGGCGGTCAAGGCACGGTCTCCATATGGTCCACCTGATTCTGCGCGTTCAGCCTGGCGCGCCGGCGGATTGCTTCAACGGACATAAGAACCCGCTCCGGTGTCGCCGGTGCATCGAGTTCCGGCCGGATGCGGTAGTCGCCGACAGCGGCAATGGCATCTGACAGGGCCGAGAACGCGGAAATCGCCAGCATCAGCGGCGGCTCACCGACGGCCTTGGAACGATGGATCACGTCTTCGCGGTTACGGCCGCTTTCCAGCAGCTTCATCCGAAAATCCGCCGGACGGTCGCTGCAGGCCGGGATCTTGTAGGTCGAGGGCGCATGGGTACGCAGACGGCCGCTGTCGTCCCAGTAGAGTTCTTCGCTGGTCAGCCAGCCGTAGCCCTGAATGAATCCCCCCTCGATCTGCCCGAGATCGATGGCCGGATTGATCGAGCGTCCCGCATCATGGACGATATCCACCCGCATCAGCTTGTGTTCACCGGTCAGGGTATCGATCATCACTTCGGACACGGCAGCGCCATAGGCGAAATAGTAGAACGGGCGGCCGCTTGCGGTTTCGCGGTCGTAAAAGATTTTCGGTGTCTTGTAGAAACCGGTCGATGACAGGGACACCCGGCCCAGATAGGCCTCGCCGATCAAGGCATCGAAGCTGATCGTCCTGTCACCGATATGGACCTTGTTGGCGTGAAAACGCACCTCACTGGGTTTGACGTCATAGTGAGACGCGGCAAAACCAATCAGGCGTTCGCGGATGGTCCGCGCCGCAGCCTGTGCAGCCTTGCCGTTCAGATCCGTGCCCGAGGATGCCGCGGTCGCCGAGGTGTTGGGCACCTTGCCGGTACTCGATGCGGAGATCTTGATCCGCGCCAGATCGACCTGCAGTTCTTCCGCCACGATCTGCGCGACCTTGATGAAAAGCCCCTGCCCCATCTCGGTCCCGCCGTGGTTCAGATGAACGCTGCCGTCGGCGTAGATATGGATCAGGGCACCGGCCTGATTGAGATGCTTGGTCGAAAAGGAGATGCCGAACTTGACCGGAGTCAGGGCGATACCCCGCTTCATCACCGGGCTTGCGGCATTGAACGCCCGCACTTCGTCCCGGCGCCGCGTGTAGTCGGAAGACGCTTCAAGCTCGGCGATGATCTCGGGCAGAACGTTGTCCTCGACCAGCATCGAATAGGGCGTAACGTTCCGGCCTTCGCCCCCGTAAAGATTGAGCTTTCTCACCTCCAGCGGATCCTTGCCGAGGGAAAAGGCGATCTCGTCCATCACCCGCTCGATCCCGACCATCCCCTGAGGACCGCCAAACCCCCGGAAGGCAGTGTTCGAGACGCTGTTGGTCTTGCAGCGGTGCGAGGTGATTGTCACGTCGTTCAGATAGTAGCCGTTGTCCGCATGGAACATGGCCCGGTCGCTGATCGCCCCGGACAGATCCGCCGACATACCGCAACGCGACGCCTGCATGAACTCCACGGCCTCGATCCGGCCGTCGCCATCGAAGCCGACGTCATAGTCGATCCGGAAGTCGTGGCGCTTGCCGGTCATGATCATGTCGTCGTCCCGATCGACGCAGAACTTGGCCGGACGGCCGGTGCGAACGGCGGTCAGCGCGGCGATGGCCGCGAACAGCGCCGACTGGGTTTCCTTGCCGCCAAATCCTCCGCCCATGCGCCGCACATCAACCGTCACCGCATTGGACGGGCGGCCCAGCACGCGCGCAACGTTATGCTGAACTTCACTCGGGTGCTGGGTCGAGCACCAGATCTGAACGTCGCCGTCCTCTCCCGGAAGCGCCAGAGAGACCATGCCTTCCAGGTAGAAGTGGTCCTGCCCGCCGATATGGATGCTGCCGGCAAGACGATGGGGGGCGCGTGTCAGGGCGGCTTTTGAATCGCCGCGGCGGATCACATGGTCGGGCAGCAGGAAGTTCTTTTGCGCCAAAGCGTCGTCGACCGTCAGAACCGGCTCGAGATCCTCGTATTCGATCGTCGCCAGCAGTGCCGCGCGGCGCGCCTGCTCGCGGGTTTCCGCGGCGACGGCAAAGATCGACTGTCCGACAAATTCGACCCGTTCGCTGGCAAAGACCGGATCGTCATGCACCACCGGTCCGACGTCGTTCTCACCGGGAATGTCCCCGGCGGTGAGGACCACCACCACACCCGGCGCATGGGCGACCCGGGAGAGGTCCATCGAGACGATCCGGGCATGCGCCCGGGTCGACTGGCCTGACGCCAGATGGAGCAGGCCTGCCGGTGCGGGAATATCATCGACGTAGACCGCTTCCCCGGTGACATGTTTATGGGCGCTGTCATGCGCCAGCGGACGATGGACGCCGCCGACGATGCTCTCGGCTTCGGGTCTGGCAGTGGCGGGAGCATCAGGCATGCGCCAGCTCCTTCTCGCCGACCAGACGGGTCCCGCCCTGCGCACCCGATGTTTCCAGGAAGAATTTGCGCAGCAGATTTCCGGCCACGATGCCGCGGTATTCGCCGCTCGCCCGCATGTCGCTCATGGGCGTGAAATCCCCGGCAAGCGCCGCCACGGCGGCCTCGAGGTTTGCGTCCGTCCAGTCCTGTCCGATCAGAGCCTCCTCGCAGGCGCTGGCGCGCCTGGGAATTGCCGCCATGCCACCGAAGGCTATTCGCAGGGACTTGACCCTGCCCCCTTCCAGTTCCAGCACAAAGGCGGCACAAACAGCGGAGATGTCCTGATCAAAGCGCTTGCTGATTTTGTAGCAGCGCAGTCTGGCGAGAGGGCGCCGTTTGGGCAGAATGACGGTCTCCAGAAATTCGCCCGGCGTCAGATCGGTCTCGCGGTAGGCATGAAAGAACTGATCCAGCGGCAGCTCGCGCCGATGATTGCCGCGCCGCAGCACCACGCGGGCGTTGGCCGCGATCAGCACCGGCAGGGAATCGCCGATCGGCGAGGCATTGGCGATATTGCCGCCGATGGTCCCGCTGTTGCGGATTTGAACCGATCCCAGCCTGCGGATCAGTTCGCCGAAATCGGGATATTCGGTAGCTAGAATGTCCGCGGCTTCCGTATAGGTCGCAGCCGCGCCGATCTTGATGGCATCGCCGGTGTCGCGGATACTGTGCAGTTCGGACACGTTACCGGTATAGATCAAGGTCTCCAGAATCTGATGCTGCTTGGTGACCCAAAGGCCAACATCCGTCCCCCCTGCCAGAATGCAGGCGTCGGGATGGGCCATCACCAGTTCCGCGAGCTGATCCGTTGTGGCCGGTGCGAAATACCGGCGGCCGTTCGTATTCAGAGCAAGGGATTCACCAGCATTCAGGGCCTCCAGCGCTTCGATCGTGGCCGATGACCGCGCGTCGAAGCGGTCCGTCCTGCCGTACTCGCGCATGGTCTGCGCCGCGGTCACGATCGGGCCGTATCCGGTGCAGCGGCAGAGATTGCCCGCCAGAGCATCGTTGATGCCGGATCGGTCCAGCCTGCCGTTGCGCACAACCTCATCGTGGTACATGGCAAAGAGCGACATGACGAAGCCCGGCGTACAGAAGCCGCACTGAGACCCGTGGCTCGCCACCATGGCTTGCTGGACCGGATGGAGGTGCTTCAGGTGATCGCCATCGCCAACAGTCTGTCCGCGGTCCCCGGGTGGCATCTGCAGGTCCTCGACGGTGATGAGCTGCTTACCGTGCAGGGTCGGCAGAAACTGGATACAGGCATTGACCGCGCGGTAGCGCAGTTTCTTTTCACCGTCTCCGAACGGTTCGGTCAGCACCACCGAACAGGCACCGCAGTCACCTTCAGCGCAGCCTTCCTTGGTCCCGCAACGCCCCGCCACGGTTCGCAGATACTGCAGCACCGTCATGGTGGGATCGACGTCCCGCAGTTCCTGAATTTCGTCGCCCAGCAGAAACCGAACCCTGTCTGTCGTTGCCGCGGTCATGGCTTCAGACCGGAGTGGTGACCGGAAAACGCCGACAGAGAGTCCGAATTTATCGGCATGACAGGTTCAGCTCCCGCGATAGGTCGAATAACTGAAAGGCGAGACCAGCAACGGAACATGATAATGCTGCTGCGGATCGGACAGTCCGACGCGCAGCACAATCCGGTCCAGAAACGGCGGCTCGTTTCCCGACACGCCGCGGGCCGAGAAATAAGCGCCCGCCATGAAATGCAGTTCATAGATGCCTTTCACAAAGGCATCTCCCTCCAGCAGGGGAGCGTCGCAGCGCCCGTCATCATTGGTAACAAGCGTCTTTACCAGCCGCAGCCCGACCGTTCCGGCTTCGGACGTTTCCACGTAAAGTTCAACAATGATTCCGGCGCCCGGCACACCGTCGGCGGTATTCAGGACATGTGTGGTTAAACGGCCCATTCGCATTGTGTGAGGGGCAAAAAAACGCCCCCGCCCCTGTTTTCAAGTTCCTGTATTCACGCGGAAGTTTCTTATAGGCCGTAAGTTCCGGCACCGGACTCCGCTGAATAATTTATGACACGACATTTTTTCAATGTCTATGCAACTGGTTATATTCAGATACATAGCAGCCACTTTTCGGATACTTCAGGTTATTCTTTTTGAAGCTCCCTCAAATTTTTGAACAACATTGTCCCAAGACCCGAAAAGGACCGGGTCAAGAACACAAAAAGGGGGCTGAAAAGCCCCCTTTCTTTTTTTCCAAAAGCCTGTAAATCCGGAACCTGTCCAGTCCGAAAGGTCCATTCAGGCTCTTTGCATTACGTGTCCAGGAAGCTGCGCAGCTTCCTGGAGCGGCTCGGATGCTTGAGCTTGCGCAGGGCCTTGGCTTCGATCTGACGGATACGCTCACGCGTGACCGAAAACTGCTGCCCGACTTCTTCCAGAGTATGATCGGTGTTCATGCCGATCCCAAAGCGCATGCGCAGCACACGTTCTTCACGCGGGGTCAGACTGGCGAGTACGCGGGTCGTGGTCTCGCGCAGGTTGGCCTGAATCGCCGCATCCAGCGGAATAACCGCGTTCTTGTCTTCGATGAAGTCGCCGAGATGGCTGTCTTCTTCGTCACCGATCGGCGTCTCGAGAGAGATCGGCTCTTTGGCGATTTTGAGAACCTTACGCACTTTTTCCAGCGGCATGACAAGACGCTCGGCCAGTTCGTCCGGTGTCGGCTCGCGGCCGATTTCATGCAGCATCTGGCGGCTGGTCCGGACCAGCTTGTTGATTGTCTCGATCATATGCACCGGAATACGGATCGTACGGGCCTGATCGGCAATCGAGCGGGTTATCGCCTGACGGATCCACCAGGTGGCGTAGGTCGAGAACTTGTAACCTCGGCGGTATTCGAACTTATCGACCGCCTTCATCAAACCGATGTTGCCTTCCTGAATAAGATCCAGGAACTGCAGGCCGCGGTTGGTATACTTCTTGGCGATGGAGATCACGAGACGCAGGTTGGCCTCGACCATTTCGGTCTTGGCCTTGCTGGCTTCGCGCTCGCCGGTCTGAACCGTCTTCACGATCCGGCGGAACTCGCCGATCGGCAGACCGGTGAGATCGGCAACCTCGGAAACACGCGAACGGATGTCGGCAATATCCTCGGCATGACGCTCCGAGAAGGAAGCCCAGCCCTTACCCGGCATGGTCTTCATTCGCTCGATCCAGGTTGGATCCAGCTCATGCCCGAAATACTCGTCGAGAAACTGGCTGCGATTGACGCCGCGCTTTTCCGCCATCCGCAGAAGCTTGCCTTCGAGTCCGACCAAACCGCGGTTCAAGCCGTAAAGCTGATCCACCAGCTGCTCGAGGCGATTGTTGTTGAAATGCACGCCTTCCATCAGCTCGACCAGTTCGGACTTCAACTTTTCGTATTTCTTTTCGGTTGCAGAGGCGGTTTTCTCGCCTTTCTGCAGACCCACGACGCGCTTTTCCTGGACCTTGGACAGCTTTTTGTAGGTATCCGCGATCCGCTCGAGCATTTCGATCACGACCGGCAGCAGCGCCTGTTCCATGGCGGCGAGGGAAATGTTGTTTTCTTCCTCGTCGTCGTCGTCGTCGGCTTCGCCTGTCGCCGCGCCCTCTGCCGGAGCTTCAGCTCCGTCTTCGGTGCTCGCAGCGCCTTCTTTCTTAGTCTTTTCTGCGCTGTCGGTCTTGGCGGCAGCTTCTTTAGCTGTAGCCTCCTTGAGAGCTTCACTGACCTTTACAGCCGGAGAATCCGGCGCCGGCGCGGCTTCACCCTCAACAGCTTCGCCCTCGTCGCTGCCGGTGATTTCCTCAACCGAAGGCCCGGAACCGTAGGTCGCATCCAGATCGATGATGTCGCGAAGCAGCATCCGCCCTTCGATGAGCGACTCGTGCCACTCCAACAAGGCTCGGATGGTCAGGGGGCTTTCGCAGATACCGCCGATCATCTTTTCCCGGCCGGCCTCGATACGCTTGGCGATCGCGATCTCGCCTTCACGCGAGAGCAATTCGACCGAGCCCATTTCACGCAGGTACATCCGAACCGGGTCATCGGTCCTGCCGATGTCGTCGTCGTTCAGGTTACCGGTCGCTCCCCGGGACGAGGTTTCAGTCGCTTCCTCGTCTCCAGTGCCCTCTTCCTGCTCCTCGTTCTCAATGACGTTAATGCCCATTTCGGACAGCATCGCCATGGTATCTTCGATCTGTTCGGAAGACATCTGATCCGGCGGCAGAACCTGATTCAGCTCGTCATATGTGACGTAGCCGCGGTCCTTGGCCTTCTGGATCATTTTCTTGACCGACGCAGACATACCGTCCATCAGAGGGCCATCAGCCGCTTCGTCGCGCGTCTCTGTCGCCTCAGCGTTTTCGGTTGCCTTACTCGCCATCCGGTTTTTCGCTCCATACCTTAGAAGTTACGCGGCGCTCCACCTGAGCGGCCGACGTGTAGCAGTCTGCCAGTTAATCTATGTCGCTTGAACTCGAAGCCGCCACGCGATCGAGATCAATCGCTCGACCTTCGCCCTCCTGGCCGAGCTGTTGCTGTGCCCGTACCCGCGCGAGGTGATCTTCGCTCATATCCACCGCCAATTGCCGTGCGGCCTCTTCGGTGTACACGGCTGCCTGCCGCTCCCGAAAAACCGCCAGAACATGGCCAATACCCTCGCGGGCCGCCACGGAATCCGTAGCGGGGCGAGCAAATTTTCCATGCACATAGACTTCCGAGCTCAAGAGTTCCCCCAGAAGTCCCACATACCCTTGTTCGGAGAGGTGGCACTTCAAAGCATCACTGTCAAGATCTGGTTCGTGTGCGACCACGTCGACAAGCTGTTGCCGGAAGCGGTCAAGATCGATCGATTCGAGCGTCAAAGCCGCCAGATCCTCAGCATACTCCAGCAATACCGAAGGGTGATTGACCAAAGCCGCAAGCAAAACCTGATCCTGTCGGCGGCGCAAAAATTCCGGCGATGGCAAGGGTCCGATCCGGGCGCCGGTCCCCTGGCCGCCCCAACCGCCTCGCCGATCGCCATAACCGCCGCCAGATCCGCCACGCCCTCCTTTGGAACCTCCCCGGCCGGCACCACCGCGGTCATAACCCTTCGAAGAAAAACCTCCCCCGGAAGAACCGGCCGCGGATTTATAGGCGAAAGCCTGCTGCACGCGATAGTCCATCTCGCGGCCATATTCGGCTTTGAGGTCCGGATCCGCGATCTGGGCCACGGTTTTACGCAACTCGACGCGCAACGCCGCCCGGTCCTCGGGCGACTTTGGCGTTCTGTCCCCCATCGTCATCAGCCAGATAACATCCGCAAGGGGCTGGGCAGTCTCCAGAACCTGACGAAAAGCGGCGGCGCCCCGGCTGTTTACCAGACTGTCCGGATCCTCATTCGGCGGAAGAACCGCAAAGGCCAGCGACCGGCCGGGTTTCAGCAACGGCAAAGCCCGCCCGGCGGCCCGAAACCCGGCCCGCTGACCGGCGGCGTCACCATCCAGACAGAGCGTCGGACGCGACGCCATCTTCCAGAGTTCCTTGATCTGCTCCTCGGTGACGGCGGTCCCCAGCGGCGCGACCGCGGCGGGAAAGCCCGCCTGTGTCAGGGCAATGACATCCATGTAGCCTTCGACGACAATCACTTCGCCGGTGTCGTGGGCGGCCTGACGGGCGCGCGCCATGTTGTAAAGCACCCGCCCCTTGTGAAAGAGGCCGGTTTCCGGTGAGTTCAGATACTTCGCCTTTGATTCGCCCAGCGCCCGGCCACCGAAGGCGATAACGCGGCCCCGGCGGTCCGAAATCGGAAAGATGATCCGATTGAAGAAATAGTCCCGCAGATCCTGTGTCCGCCCCGGATGGCCGCCCTGATCCTGATCACTATCGGGCCGTTTCATGAGCCCGGCCTCGACCAGACGATCATCGTCATAACCGCGCGCGTTCATGGCTTTGCGCAGGGCGCCGCGCCGGTCAGGCGCAAAGCCGAGCCGGAATATCGCCCTTGCGTCAGGCGCCACGCCGCGCCGTTCCAGATAATCCCGGGCTTCGGCACCGTCAGACCCATAGAGCTCTTCCTGAAACCAGCTGGTCGCGGCATCCAGGACTTCATAGAGATCGGCACGATGTTTTGCCGCTTCACGGTCCTGCGGCGCGCTCACCGGCAGTTGCAAGCCCGCTTCAAGCGCAAGCTTTTCCGCAGCCTCCGGAAAACTGAGTCCCTCGGTCTGCATCACAAAGCCGATCACGTCACCATGGGCGCCGCAGCCGAAGCAGTGATAGAAGCCCTTGTCGTCGCTGACCGTGAAAGAAGGCGATTTCTCGTTGTGGAAAGGACAGAGGCCCGAGTACTCGCGGCCCCGCTTGACCAGCCTGACCTTCCGCCCCACGACGTCCGCCAGCGACTGACGCGCGCGAATTTCGTCAAGAAATTCCGTGGAGAGGGTCATCGCTCGAGAACGCCTTCAATCTGGTCTCACGCCGGGTTTTTATCCTAACAGAACTCTCGACCGACAGAACGCCATTTTCGGCATCGGCCTTTCATCTGCAGAAAAATCGCGGCGCAGGGTTGATAATGGCAAATGCCTTGGGACCCGTCAGCGATGGAGTTTCAGGCTCGCACCTGCCTGCAGGTCGGCAGAGCCCGGGTCAGGCCAGCAGTTCCTTGACGATGGCACTTGCCTTGCCGAAGTCCATCTGGCCGGCAAAGCGCTGCTTCAGTTCGGCCATCACACGCCCCATATCCTTGATACTGGAGGCGCTGAGCTCGGCGACAACGGCATCGATGGCAGCGCGCATTTCGTCCTCACCGATAGCCTGCGGTAAGAACCGCTCGATGACGGTGATTTCGTTGGCTTCGCGCTCGGCAAGCTCGTCGCGCCCGCCTTTGGTGTACATTTCGATGGAATCACGGCGTTGACGAACCATCTTTTGCAGCATTTCGAGGATCTCGTCGTCGACGATACCATCGGGATCGCCTTTACCCCGTGCCGCAATATCTCGGTCTTTCAACGCCGCCAAAATCAGACGAAGCGTCGACACCGCGAGGGTGTCTTGCGACTTCATCGAGTCTTTGAGGGCATCTTTCAAACGGCTACGCAACATGCGTTTTGCTCCAGCGGATCGGGAAAGGCGCAGAGCCTAGCTGATAGACTCCGAAAATGCAAAACATCCTGAATTTTGTAACCAATTGTTTTTATTGAATTTTTATAGTCGCGTTCCACTTGACCCGTTAGGGCCTTTCCCGTAAACAAAGGCCGCGATTGTTGACCGCCGCGCAATCTCGCGAGCAACCGGCCATATTCGCCAGGATCAAAGCTTCGATCGACCGCAGTATCATCGATGACGACCACTGCGTAAATCTGAAAGACGAGCCGTCATGCCGCAAACACAAGTTGAAACGCCCTCGCCCGACAAGGCCGGGGTCAATATTTCTGCGCGCAACGCGTCAGAGCCATCATTGACCGGCTCTGCGCCGCGCCGGCAGCCCGAAGGCGCCACCGCGGCGCTGGTTCTCGCCGATGGCTCGGTGTTCTGGGGTAAAGGCCTTGGCGCCACAGGCAGCGCGGTCGGCGAAGTCTGTTTCAACACCTCGATCACCGGCTATCAGGAGATCATCACCGATCCCTCTTACGCCGGCCAGATCATCACCTTTACCTTTCCGCATATCGGCAACGTCGGCACCAATCCCGAAGATACCGAGACCGCGACACCGGCTGCCCGGGGTGTGGTTATCCGAATGGATGTCACCGAGCCTTCGAACTGGCGGGCGGTCCAGGACCTGGACGCCTGGCTCAGATCGCAGAATCTCGTTGGAATTGCGGGTGTCGACACCCGCGCCCTGACCCGGCGGATCCGCGATCTCGGTGCGCCGCAAGGCTGTATCGCCCATACGGCCGACGGCAATCTGACGATCGATGCCTATCAGGCCGAAGCCGCCGCCTGGAAAGGGCTGGAAGGCATGGATCTCGCCGCAGAGGTCACCACGCGCCAGACCTATAGCTGGGACCAGACCCGCTGGTCGCTGAGCGATGGCTACGGCACCCAGACGCAAGCCAGACATCACGTCGTGGCCATCGACTACGGCGCCAAGCGCAACATCCTGCGCTGCCTGGCCTCTGAAGGCTGTAAGGTTACGGTTGTTTCCGCTTCAGCAAGCGCCGAGGAAATACTGAAGCATGCACCGGACGGGATCTTCCTGTCGAACGGTCCGGGTGACCCGGCCGCGACCGGGGTCTATGCGGTCCCCACGGTCCGCGCCCTGCTGGACAAGGATCTTCCGCTGTTCGGCATCTGCCTTGGACACCAGATCCTGGCCCTGGCGCTCGGAGCCAAAACCCACAAGATGCATCTGGGACATCGTGGCGCGAACCATCCGGTCAAGGATCTGACGACCGGAAAGGTCGAGATCACCAGCCAGAACCACGGCTTCGTCGTCGACGCAAAGTCTCTGCCAGAGGGCGTCGAGGAAACCCATATCTCCCTGTTCGATCGGACGAACGAGGGACTGCATGTAAAGGGAAAGCCGGTTTTTTCGGTCCAGTATCACCCGGAAGCCAGCCCCGGCCCTCAAGACAGCCACTATCTCTTCAAACGCTTCGTGGACTTGCTGGACGACCGCGCCAAGAGCACCTGAAGCCCGACCACAATAACGCCCCCTCCACCGGAACCCGGCTGGATCTCCAGCGGAAGTTGACCCAAGATGCCCAAACGCACAGACATCAAATCGATCCTCATCATCGGCGCCGGACCCATCGTCATCGGCCAGGCCTGTGAATTCGACTACTCCGGCGCCCAGGCCTGCAAGGCACTGAAGGAAGAGGGTTACCGGGTCATCCTGGTCAACTCGAACCCGGCGACGATCATGACCGACCCCGATCTGGCCGACGCCACCTACATCGAGCCGATCACCCATGACGTGGTCGAGATGATCATCGCCAGGGAATCTCCCGACGCGCTGCTGCCGACCATGGGCGGCCAGACCGCACTGAACATCGGGTTGGAACTGGCGCGGCGCGGAACGCTGGAACGCTATGGTGTCGAGATGATCGGCGCGAAAGCGGACGTCATCGAAAAAGCGGAAGACCGCCTGCTGTTCCGTGAAGCCATGGAGAAGATCGGTCTCGCCAGCCCACGGTCCCGTATTGTCCGGAACCTGGACGAAGCGCTGGACGCACTTGATTTCGTCGGCCTGCCCGCCATCATCCGGCCGTCCTTCACCCTCGGCGGCACCGGCGGCGGCATCGCCTATAACCGCGGCGAGTTCGAAGAAATCGTGTCCGGCGGCCTGCGCGCCTCGCCGACGACCGAAGTGCTGGTCGAACAGTCGGTGCTCGGCTGGAAAGAATTCGAGATGGAGGTCGTGCGCGACTGCGCCGACAACTGCATCATCGTCTGCTCGATCGAGAACGTCGATCCCATGGGCATCCATACCGGCGATTCGGTCACTGTCGCGCCTGCGCTGACCCTGACCGACAAGGAATACCAGACCCTGCGCGACGCCTCTCTGGCCTGCCTGCGGGAAATCGGTGTGGATACCGGCGGCTCCAACGTGCAGTTCGGACTCAACCCCGAAACCGGTGAAATTGTCGTCATCGAAATGAACCCCCGGGTCTCCCGCTCATCCGCCCTGGCGTCCAAAGCGACCGGCTTTCCGATCGCCAAGATCGCCGCCAAGCTGGCCGTCGGCTATACACTCGACGAACTCGACAATGACATCACCAAGGTCACGCCGGCGTCCTTCGAGCCGACCATCGACTATGTGGTCACCAAGATTCCCCGCTTCACCTTCGAGAAATTCCCGGGTGCGGATGCCTATCTGACCACATCCATGAAGTCGGTCGGCGAAGCCATGGCAATCGGGCGCTGTTTTGCCGAATCTCTGCAAAAGGCCCTGCGCTCGATGGAAACCGGTCTGAACGGCCTGGACGAATGCGAAATTCCCGGGGCGATCGGCCTGGAGGGCGCGGTTGATCTCGACGCCATCCATACCTATCTGACCAAACCGACGCCTGACCGCCTGCTGACCATTGCCCAGGCCCTGCGCCACGGCATGAGCGTCGAACAGGTCTGTGCCGCAACCAGTTTCGATCCCTGGTTCGTACGTCAGGTCGAGGATTTGGTTACCGTGGAGAACGGACTGAAGAAACACGGCCTGCCCGAGAGCCGCCAGGACCTGCTGCGCCTCAAAAAGCTGGGCTTTTCCGACTCCCGTCTGGCAATTCTGACCGGCAAGAGCGAAGCCGCCGTCGCGGCCCGGCGGCGCAGCCTTGAAGTCACACCGGTTTACAAACGGATCGATACCTGCGCCGGCGAGTTCCCCTCGGCAACGCCTTATATGTACTCGACCTACGAAGGCGACGGCGTGCAGACCCCCGAATGCGAAGCGGAACCCAGCGAACGGGACAAGGTCATGATCCTCGGCGGTGGCCCGAACCGGATCGGCCAGGGCATCGAATTTGATTACTGCTGCGTTCACGCGGCCTATGCGCTCAGCGCCGCCGGGATCGAGACGATCATGGTGAACTGCAATCCGGAAACGGTTTCGACCGACTATGACACTTCGGACCGTCTCTATTTCGAGCCGCTGACGGCCGAAGACGTTGTCGAAATCGCCCGTGTCGAACAGCGGAAGGGCAAGCTTCTGGGCGTCATCGTCCAGTTCGGCGGTCAAACCCCGCTCAAGCTGGCCCAGGCCCTGGAAGAAGCCGAGATCCCGATCCTCGGCACCTCGCCGGACGCCATTGATCTGGCTGAAGACCGCAAGCGCTTCCAGCAGCTTTTACAGGAACTGCAGCTGCGCCAGCCGAACAACGGCACCGCCACCAGCCGGGACGAGGCTCACGCGGTTGCCGAGCGCATCGGCTTTCCCATTGTCATCCGGCCGTCCTACGTGCTCGGCGGGCGGGCCATGGAAATCGTCCATGACTCCGCTCAGCTGGAACGCTACATCTCGACCGCGGTGAAGGTTTCCGGCAATAACCCGGTCCTGATCGACAACTATCTGCGCGACGCCATCGAAGTCGACGTCGATGCGGTTTCAGACGGCAAGACCGTCTATATTGCCGGAATTATGGAGCATATCGAGGAAGCCGGTATCCACTCCGGCGATTCGGCCTGTGCTTTGCCGCCACACACGCTGGCCAAGGCAATCATCGACGAAATCTGCCTCCAGACAGAAAAACTGGCCCTCGGCCTGAGGGTCGTGGGACTGATGAACGTCCAGTTCGCGGTGCAGAACGGTGATATCTACATTCTGGAAGTCAACCCGCGCGCCAGCCGGACGGTCCCCTTTGTCGCCAAGGCCACCGGCGTGCCGATCGCCAAGATCGCCGCCCGCGTGATGGCCGGTGCCAAACTCGGCGAATTCGATCTCGTGCATGGCTCTGTCGGTCAGGTCAGTGAAGGCCACGTTGCGGTCAAGGAAGCGGTCTTCCCCTTTGCGCGCTTCCCCGGTGTCGATGTCATGCTGGGCCCGGAAATGCGTTCCACCGGCGAGGTCATGGGCCTCGACAGCTCCTTCGACCGTGCTTTCCTCAAGGCCCAGATCGGCTGTGGTGCGCCGCTGCCGGAGTCAGGAACGATTTTCATCTCGATAAAGGACGGCGACAAGAAGGCCATGGTGCCGGTCGCGAAGGCACTGATCGACCTCGGCTACAAGATCGTGGCAACCCAGGGATCGGCGGCTTTCTTCACCGAACAGGGCCTGGATGTCCAGAGAGTCAACAAAGTTCGCGAAGGCCGGCCCCATATTGTCGACGCCATGATGTCGGGCGAGGTGCAACTGGTCTTCAATACCACCGAAGGTGCCAAGGCCATCGCCGACAGCTTTGAGCTGCGCCGGGGCGCCCTCAACAACTCCATTCCCTATTACACAACGGTCGCTGGAGCGACCGCCGCGGTACAGGCCATAAATGCGATGAAAGCTGGCCAGCTTGATGTTGCGCCGCTACAGTCCTATTTTAAGAAGCCGTTCTAGCGCACGCTTTTAGTGACGCGCTGGCATTCTCAAAATTCCGTTGGATAAGTAAATTAGGTGGCGGACGTACGTCCATGAGTGAAAGATTCCCAATGAGCGCGGACGGTCTGAACCGTCTGCAGGATGAGCTGAGACAGCTCAAAACCGTCGAACGGCCAGCAATCATCCGTGCCATCGCCGAGGCGCGTGAACATGGCGACCTTTCCGAGAACGCCGAGTATCACGCGGCACGCGAGCGCCAGAGCTTTACCGAAGGCCGGGTCATGGAACTCGAAGACAAGATCTCTCGCGCCGAGGTGATCGATGTCTCGAAACTTTCCGCCGATACGGTCAAGTTCGGGGCGACGGTCACCCTGGTCGATGACGATACCGACGAGAAAGTGACCTATCAGCTCGTCGGCGACGTCGAGGCTGACGTGAAGCGGGGACGCCTGGCAATCAGCGCGCCTCTCGCCCGCGCCATGATCGGCAAGGAAGTCGGTGACTCTGTCGAACTGAGCACGCCGGCAGCCGAAAAAAGCTATCAAATCCTCACGATCGAATACATCTAGAGTCTGATCGTTTCTTCACCGAGCCCGTGAAAAGCGTGAACCGCTCCCTCACCTTTATTGAGTGAGGGAGCGGTTCACGTTCTTGATCGATTCAACCAGGAACGACCGCACGCAATGGGCCTTCCAAAGGCTTTTTTTGCCGCCGACAGCAGACAGGCATCGGGACAGCGGGAACTCCGAGCCCTGGGGACCCGGCCGCAACTGATGGATTCGCGGTTTAACCCTCGACCGGTTCCAGACCGGCTTCCAGATCGATCGGCACACCGGGACGCCATTTGGACGTCCGGATCACCTGAATCGTCTGAACCGTCACCACATGCGGCAGAGCTGTCAAACGGGTCGTCAGCTGGTTCTCGTGCGCCGTATTGCGGGCCACCAGTTTGAGGACAAAGTCGTGCGGCCCGCGGGCCATGTTGCACTCGCGGACCTCCCGCCACTCCGCCAGCGTCGCCTCGAATGCGGCGAGCACGGTCTCCGACTGGCTGTCCAGTCCAACCAGCGCGAAAAAACTCACCTCGAACCCGAGGGCCTCTGAATCCAGTTCGGCATGATATCCGCGAATATATCCCGCCTCCTCAAGTGCGCGCACACGACGCAGGCAGGGCGGCGCCGAGATACCAGCGCGGCGGGCCAATTCAACGTTTGTTATCCGCCCGTCTTCCTGGAGGTCCTGTAAGATCTGAAGATCGATCCGGTCGAGTTTCACCCGGCGCATAGGCCATCCTTTGGAACTAATATCATCTTGTTGAGCAGGTTTTTCGCGCAACAATATTACCCAAACCGGTCAGTTACGCAAGTCTGCAGGACGCGGTTTCCGCATGGCCCATCAAGGTTTCACAAGTATCGGAGGCATCATATTCCGACGAACATCCAGGGCTTGCCCCCGCAGGGTCGAGCAGCGATAGTCGCGCCGGCAAGGTGAAGATCATGACACGCGAACAGCAGCACAATACAAGCCCCCCGATCTGCTGGGCTCTGAGCGAAGGCCATGTCGGCATGGAAGTTCAGGCCATCGGCCTGGCGCGTGCCCTTGGCGTGGAACCGGTCGTAAAACGCGTGGCGATCCGCCGTCCCTGGCGCTGGATTCCCCCCAGATTTCTGCCCTTTGCCCTGTCGGGAGTCGGACCGGAAGGAAACAGCCTCTTGCCGCCTTGGCCGGACGTGCTGATTACCTGCGGCCGTCAGGTCGTCGCGCCCGCCGTCGAGATTCGGCGGCGCTCGAAAGGCAGGACCTTCGCCATCCATATTCAGGACCCAAAGGTGCCCTTCAGCCGCTTCGATGTGATCGTTGCACCGGAGCATGACCGGCTGAGCGGCGCCAACGTGATCACCGGGATCGGCGGGGTCAATCAGATCACGCCGGAACGGCTCGCACGGGCAGCACAGGACTTCGCGCCGCTCTATGCCGACCTGCCCCGCCCACTGATCGGCGTGATGATCGGCGGCAGCAATCGCGTCTACCGGATGACCGGCGCAGTGATCGGGCAGCTCGCCGCACAGCTTGCCGCGCTCTCGCGGCAGACCGGCGCCGGGCTCGCCATCACCCCGTCCCGGCGCACCGGCGCCGAGAACGAAGCCACCCTGCACAAGGCTCTGGAAGGCTTACCCGCGAAAATCTGGGACGGCGAAAGCGCCAATCCTTATTTCGGCATCCTCGCACTGGCCGATGCCTTCGTAGTCACCAGCGATTCGGTCAATATGGTTTCCGAAGCCGCAAGCACGGGAAAGCCGGTTCATGTCGTGGAACTCGAAGGCGGTTCGGCCAAATTCAATCGCTTCCACGATTCCCTGCGCCAGGCCGGGATTACCCGGCGCTTCGAAGGGCAACTGGAAAAATGGGATTATCCGGCCCTGAACGAAACCGCCAGAATCGCCGATGAAATTCTGCAGAGAATGCCTGCTGCGCTGCGCGGCCGCCTTCTCCCCTGAGCACCACCTTCTCCCCTGAGCGCCGCCTTCTTGCACAAGCGACAGAATCCGGTCATTGAATACCTCCGGGATCGCGATTGACCCCGATCAGTTTCAAGCGACTTTCCCGCCGGTATCTTTCCGGCCGCAATTGCGGGATTTGATCTTCCCACAACCAGTCTGTATTGAGTTCTCTACCAGAAGAAGACTGGCCCGGGTGTGTTATGCTTTGCCTGGACCACCGCCGCCATTAAGAGGCACATCAGCCGTTTCACGAAGACAAGAGTACACGTCCTTATGGCCCTGAATATCGAAACCTTCAGCAACGACAAAGGCGGAAACGCCTTCTTCAAAGCCATCGGGCATCCGCTCGCCGCGCGCAAGAGCGTGAGTTTCTTCGACAGCCTCTCCAAAGGCAGGGTCGCGCTTTACGACCCGCTGGGCTTCTCCAGCGCTCTGGGAGAGATCTATGATCTGTCCGGCCTGAACGTCACCGAAGCCTTCGTGCAGGATCTTTCCGACATCGGTCGCAGCATCCGGGGATGCCCGGCCCAGCCGGTCACGGAACTGCGCGACTCCAGGGCGAATACGCTCTTTGTCACCGCTTTCGATGCAGAGCGTCTGATCGATCACATCCGCCATCTTCTCCCCGCAGGCATGGAGGTTGTTTCCCTCGACGCCCTGCGCATTCCTGACGACATGCTGCTCAACAGCCGCAACTATCTGCAGGGCCTGAATTTTGCCACCAACTTTGTGCTGTTCCGGGACGCGGGCGGCCATCACACCCGCTTGGCCACCGCCGACTACTGGTCGGCCTACGGCGCCAAGGCTCCAGAGATCTGGTGCTGCCTGCTGGACGAAAACGGCAAGACCCTGGCCGAGTGGCGCGATCCCCTGCCCGGCGCCAATGCCTCGGTCGTGATCGATTCGAAAGACATCCGCGCGCGCTTTGGCCTGCCCGCGTTCACCGGCCAACTTTTCATCCACATCCTGAAACCCGCCGGCCACGACATCGTCAAGTATGCCCTGGACACCTACGGCGACAGCGGCGACGTGCTGTCCTGCACCCATGACGCCAACCCCTGGCCCGCCGATCTTTACGCAGGCCTGCCCGCCCCTCAGGAAGGCGAAAAGGTCGTCCTCTGGATCCAGAACAGCCACCCCTCGCCGATCCCCGCCGGGGCCCTCGGCCTGAACCTGATGGGCAGCGACGCAATCGTACGGCTGAAGCGCGCCATCCCCGGCTTCGGCCTGCTGGCGCTGGACATCGCCGAGCTGCTGCCCGACGCGCGCTGGCCCGAGCAGATCGAAATCCAGTCCGGCAAGCATTTCGTCCGCCCGCGCTACGAAGTCCACGCCGCCAACGGCCGCCAGCGCATCGCCCACGCCAATGTGGAGCGGGTCGACCTGAAACCCGACCCCTCGATCCCCGAGCTCTCGAACCTGATGGGCAAGGGCTTCATCCTGCCCGCGCCCCTGCTGCCGACCGACCGCTTCCGCTCGATCATGTTGCCGACGCCCATGGCGACCTGCCAGAGCACCCTGCCGGTGGCCGCGCTGGTCTACGACCCGCAAGGCAAGGAGATCGCGTCGCACCGCTTCGGCAAGCTGCCGCGCGACCACGCCGAAGCCTTCGACGCCAGTGCGACGGTGAACGGTGCCGGTGCGCAATGGGGTCACATGGAGCTGGTCTACGACTTCGCCGAGGGCGGCGAGGCGGACGGCTGGCTGCACGCCCTCTTCCGTTACGAAGACACAGCCTCCGGCCATGTCGCCGAGACCAGTTTCGGCGCTCATATGTTCAACACGGTGCTGACCTATAAAGGTGAACCGCAGTCCTACGTGGGCCGCGCGCCGGGCCTGAGCAGCCGCCTGTTCCTGAGCTTCGGTCCCGCCCCCTATGAGGCCATCTGCCACCTGATCTACCCGGCCTCCACCCCCTGGCACGCCAGGAGCGACACCAAACTGATCCTGCACAACGGCAAGGGCGAGGAACTGGCCACCCACGAAGTGCAGATCGCCTGCGGCGGGTCGCTGCTGTGGCGGGTGTCGGAGATGTTCGAGCCGGACGAGGTAAGGGCTGCGGGCGAGGATGGCTACGTGCTGATCCGGGATGTGACCTGCCGGCTGTTTGGATACCACGGGCTGGTGAATGGGGAGAGTGCGTTCAGCTTCGATCACATGTTCGGGTTTTGAGACACCAACGACTCGAGACAAGGTCCTGTTTTCTGTATCTACGGCCTGCACGGAACACCCATAACAGGATCTGCCGTCAGTCACAGCCACGATCCTTTGTTGATGGCAGTTAATGATTGGGGTCATGTCTTTTTCTGTGCGTTGAACTTTTACCGTGATGGGCTTGCTCCGCTCCGGTCGCCTATCCATTAAGACAATACCGGATGCACAGTTTGGAGCCTCTCCCCTGCCCACAAGAACCGGAGCTTCGGGAACGACGCCACTCCGAGACCGGAGAAGGGATTTCCCCGATTAAAGCATCTGGCGAATACCCATTTCCGCTGGCACAATGGCGTTCAGCGATTTTGAGCATTAATCGGTGGTGAACCCTGCCGTTTCCATTTTCGGAAGCGCCTACAGGAGGAATACTGTGATCATGCTTCGTTTCGGGCTGTTGACCGCAGCCGTTCTCGCGTCCTGGATCCTTCTCTCGCCGCAGTCAGCCGATGCGAGCAAATGCTTCGCTTATGTCGAGAATACACCAGATCTTCCGACATCAGGTTTTATTCCTGCCGGTTTCACCAGCATCCAATCCGCCCCATCGGTTGAAGTCACCTACGTCACCCACTCCACCTTTCGCCTGAAAACCCCCGCCGGCGTCATCATCGCGACCGACTACGCCGGCACCGCCGGCGCTGGGCCTGTCCCCCGGGTGGTGACTATGAACCACGCCCACGAAACCCACTTCACCTCATTCCCCGATCCCGCGATCGAGCACGTGCTGCGCGGCTGGAACCCGCGGGGCGGCCCCGCTAAACACAGCCTGACCATCGACGACGTGCATATCCGCAACGTCCCGACCGATATCAGAAGCTGGGGCGGCGGCATCGAGCCCTACGGCAACTCGATTTTCATCTTCGAGGTCGCCGATCTCTGTATCGGTCACTTCGGGCATCTGCACCACAAGCCCACCCCCGAGCAGCTCGCCATGATCGGGCGCCTCGACGTGGTCTTCGCGCCGGTCGACGGCACCTACACGCTGGATCTGGGTTCGATGATCGAAGTGCTGGAGGAGCTGCGGACCAGCCTGGTCATTCCGATGCACTACTTCGGCGGTCCGTCCCTGCAGATCTTTCTCGCAGGAATGCGGGACGCTTTCGACATTCGCGTCAACAAGGACGCAACGACCGAAATTTCGCTGACCTCCCTGCCCCGGCGGCCGACCGTGCTGGTGTTGCCCGGGAATTGAAGGCTCCTGTGATGCGACTGACAGGACTATTGTCGTCGCACCCGCTACAAAGCCATGCACAGCGCGATCCGATCTTGCAGGCGGGGGGTGGCATATCTATGTTCACAGATGAGACTGAAACCCTGGATTTGCCGCCATGCGCGAAGAAAACCGCGCCGGGTGAGCGGGGTCGGGACTCACCGGAAGCCCACATCAAAATCCGCGAAAGCCGAACATGCCCAGCACCCACGAGACCAAAGTCCTCATCATCGGATCCGGCGCTGCCGGCCTCACCGCCGCGATCTATGCAGCACGCGCCAATCTGAGCCCGGTGCTCGTGGCCGGTATGCAGCCCGGCGGACAGCTGACCATCACCACAGACGTGGAGAACTATCCCGGCTTCGCCGACGTCATTCAGGGCCCCTGGCTGATGGAACAGATGCAGAAGCAGGCGGAACATGTCGGCACGAAGATCTTTTCCGACCTGATCACCGAGGTCGACTTTTCGTCCCGCCCCTTCGTCTGCAAAGGTGACAGCGGCGACAGCTATCGTGCGGACGCGGTTATTATCGCGACCGGCGCTCAGGCGCGCTGGCTCGGACTGCCGAGCGAACAGCACTTCAACGGGCGCGGCGTTTCGGCCTGCGCGACCTGCGACGGCTTCTTCTACCGCAACAAGCCCGTTGTCGTGGTCGGCGGCGGCAACAGCGCCGTGGAAGAAGCCCTCTATCTTTCCAATATCTGTTCCAAGGTGACGCTGGTTCACCGCCGGGACAGTCTGCGCGCCGAAAAGATTGCCCAGGAGCGCCTGCTCAACAGCCCGAAGATCGATGTCGTCTGGAACGCGGAAGTGGACGAGGTTCTCGGCGGCAGCGGCCCCATGGACGGCGTCGACGCCGTCCGCCTGCGCTCGACCCTCGACGGCTCGACCCGCGAACTGGCCACCGAAGGCGTCTTCGTGGCGATCGGCCATGACCCGGCAACCGGCGTTTTCGCCGGTCAGCTGGATATGGACAGCGAAGGCTATATCCTCGCGGCGCCCAATTCGACGGAAACCTCGGTTCCGGGCGTTTTCGCGGCCGGCGACTGTGTCGACAAGATCTATCGTCAGGCGGTCACAGCCGCCGGTCTGGGCTGCATGTCGGCGTTACAGACCGAAAAGTTTCTGGCGGAAAATCAGGCCGGACAATCTGTCGCCGCTGAGTAATGTCATAGCCGGCGTGCCCCGAATCTGAAATTCGCTTCGGGAATTTCGGGTTCGAAAAACACTAACATATTGAATTTATTTTGATTCAGTTCATTTTTGCAGATAATGACAGTCTTAAGAGTCTCCCCGTATAATAGGGCGGTTCGCAATAACAGAACGATTCGGGGCCGCTAACTCAACTTCCGGGTCTATGCGGAGAACCGGTAATCGACCTGAGGCGGTCGGCATTGGTAAAGTACAGAAAATGGGGGGGGGTGGCCGTGGTGACGACCGGAGATTCAACGCGGAAAAGCACGCTTGGCGCCTCCATCATGGACTGGGACAAGCTGCGCATTTTCCATGCAGTCGCTGAAGCAGGCAGTTTCACCCACGCCGGCGAACAGCTCAACCTCAGCCAGTCGGCGGTCAGCCGGCAGATCAGCGCCCTGGAGGACAGCCTGAAAGTCGCGCTGTTCCATCGGCACGCCCGGGGTCTGATCCTGACCGAGCAGGGCGAGTTGCTTTACCGCACCGCCCATGACGTCTTCGGCAAGCTCGCCATGACCGAAGCCCAGCTGACCGAGAGCAAGGATCGGCCCAAAGGTCCCCTGAAGATCACCACCACGGTCGCCTTCGGGTCGACCTGGCTGGCGCCGCGCATGCGCGAATTCATGGAGGTCTACCCCGAGATCGAGGTCCAGCTGCTGCTCGACGATCAGGAACTGGATCTGTCCATGCGCGCGGCCGACGTCGCCATCCGCCTGACCCCACCCCGCCAGCCGGATCTGGTTCAGCGGCACCTGCTGACCATTCACATGCATATCTACGCCTCCGTCGGCTATATCAAGAAACACGGCATGCCGAAAACACCGGAAGAACTCGACGAGCACCGGATTGTCGTCTACGGCGAGGAGAACCGCTCGCCGGTTCCCGATGTGAACTGGCTGCTGCGAATCGGCTATCAGCAGGGCCAGCTGCGGCGGCCGGCGATGACCGTGAACAACGTCTACGGCATCATGCAGGCATTGCAGTCCGGCGCCGGACTGGGCGCATTGCCGGACTTCATGCCGCAGGGCAACAACGAACTGGTTCAGGTCCTGCCCGAGATCGAAGGCCCGAGCTTCGACGCCTATTTCGTTTATGCCGAGGAAATGCGGGCTTCAAAGCGGATTTCGGTGTTCCGGGACTTCCTGCTGCGAAAAGTCGCGGATTCCACGTTCTAGAGTCTGATCGATAGCCTGAAGGCGCCAGGCTCTATCCCTGCCTTACAGGCTTCCCACGGAACTGCCAGACCGTCTTACAGGCTTAACTTCATCCGTTATTTCCGCGTTGCGAAGCTGAAATCACCGTGAGGAAAGCTGCGCTGGCGCTTCAAGGGGCGATATAGAACGAGGCATTAAACATAACCTGCAGATGAGGAAATAGGCAGGAAAATGTTTGTTACAACAATATGTTAAAAGATATGCGCCCTTTGCATATCTCCACTGCCCAAATAGGCATCGACAGTCGCTGCGGAATGCTTATGTTCTACACATCGATGTTGCGACGCAGCATCAACGAGTTTCCACCTCCCCCGGTGGACTCGGATTTCCGGACCCCCCTGTCCGGAAGTAGGGTCTTCGGACCCCACGTCTCCCAGACGTGAAGCCTCCCTGTTCAACTTGCCGGGAACTACGGTTCCCGGCATTTTTTTGCCTTCGGCCCGCGCACAGGAAAAACGACGACTGGCGGACAGGATAGCCCGACGGTCGCCGTTGCTTAGTGATTCAGGACACCGGGGACCCGCCGCAACCGGGAGCCTGCGAAAGATTGATCCTTCAACGGGACAGACGATAATCCCGCCTCAGACGAACAGCCGCTCGCCCTGCAGATCCTTATAGAGATCGGCCACAAACTCGCCATAGCCGTTGTACAGCAGCGTCGGCACGCGTTCATCGTGGCCCAGAACCTGCTCTGTTGCCTGACTCCAGCGCGGATGGCTCACTTCCGGATTGACATTCGCCCAGAAACCGTACTCAGCACTCTGGATCTCCTCCCAGAAGGACACCGGACGCTTGTCCGTGAATTCAAAGTGGACGATGCCCTTTACATGCTTGAAACCGTATTTCCAGGGCACGGCCAGACGGAGCGGCGCGCCATTCTGCTTCGGAATCGGCTTGCCATAGAGGCCCGTGGCCACAAACGCCAGTTCGTTGGTCGCCTCTTCAATGGTCAGACCCTCGACATAAGGCCAGGGATACCAGTTCGCTTTCTGGCCGCTGGCCACCGATTCGTCCTGAAAGGTCACCATTTTGAGATATTTTGCAGATGACAGTGGCCGCGCCATATCCACGAGCGCTTTCAGGGGAAAGCCGCTCCAGGGAACCGCCATGGACCAGGCTTCCACACAGCGGTGACGGTAAACACGCTCCTCGAGCGGCATTTTGGCCAGAAGGTCGTCTATGCCGAGTTCCATCGGCGCCTCCACCATTCCGTCAATCCTGACCATCCAGGGCCGGAGCGGGAGGGCCTGCGCCTTCTGCCAGATATTTTTGGAGGAGCCGAATTCATAATAGTTGTTATAGGTCGTCGCGAGATCTTCCCGCGTCAGATCCCGATCCAGACGGTAGCGCAAATTGCGCTGCACGGGATAAAGCCCGGCGGAAGGATCCGACTCTGCTGCTTCGCCGCTGGCAGCCTGAGCCGTCTGAGAGGTGTCACCATCACAGCCTGACATCATGCCTGCCGTTGCCGCCAGAATCGGTCCTGCGGCCAGCCCCTTGAGCAATCGCCTGCGGTTCAGAAAGGTAGATTCCGGCGTTGCCGCCGACTCCGGCAGTTCCCAGCCTTTTTTGATCCTGATCAGCATTATTCAGCACTCCGAAGTTATGGTACCCGGATAGATAAGTCTAAACCTGATCACAGGCAAATCAACGACCCGCGAGGTGGCGCGCTCTGGATCATAGACCGACACCTCCCTCGTTCTCGCCCCGGAATCACCCCGCAAATTCCATGTTTCCGGGGTTCTGCCTCAGTGTCAGATCATTTTTCCATGCATCAAAGGCAAATGTGAATTGGCCGCCGAATCATATAATAAACGCAGTATTCGCGCTCCTGATCCCACATCAGGCACAATCCTGCTCCGGCAAGCGCGGTTCACAGCAAGGAAAAAGGCCCGATCATCCATCGGGCCTTCTCTATAACAGGATATTCTTTCGCATTTTCTAGGCGATCATGCTGCGCAGCATCCAGGCGGTCTTTTCATGAACCGCCAGCCGATCCGCCAGCAACCCGATGGTCACCTCGTCCTTGCCCTCACCCGCGATCGGCAGGACAGCCCGCGCCGTCTTGGCGACGGCCTCATGCCCTTCGACCAGCTGCCGCACCATTTCGCTGGCTTCCGGCACGCCCTCAGCCTCGCTTATCGTGCTCAGACGAGCAAACGCGGCGTAGCTCCCGGGAGCCGGTTCGCCAAGAGCCCGGATACGCTCGGCAATCTCATCGACGGCCGTCGCCAGTTCGGTGTAGTGCAGCTCAAACATCGCATGAAGCGACTGGAACATGGGGCCGGTGACGTTCCAGTGAAAGTTATGGGTCTTTAGATAGAGGGTATAGCTGTCGGCCAGCAGACGGGACAGGCCCTCGGCAACCTTTTTACGTTCCTCTTCGGGGATACCCGTATTGATCTCCATGTTTATCTCCTCTACTCGGAATCAGCGATTTATAAGGTTTGCTTGAAAGCTTCTAATCACATAACAGATATAGGTGCTCCGAGAGGAGCTTACAAGAATATATTAGAATAATTCTAATATATTCTTGTCCTGATATTTCTATCTATTTCAAAATGTTAGAAAACAGGAAGCAGGCCGCCGAACGATGCATTCAAGTCGTTTTCCCTGCATCATCCGGCTGTCCGCCGATATCACCGAAACCTATAGGCTGTATCTCGTTAGTGTTCGAGCCGCCGCGATTCCATGACGCGGTCTGCGAGCTTGCCTGTCAGTTCCTGCAAATGATCGAACTGCCATTCAAAACTACCGACACCGATGGTCAGGGACCGAAGCTCAATGATCAGATCATGCAGCTCCGCCTGTGGCATATGGCATTTGAACTCGTCCCAGCCTTCCCAACCCGGTTTGGCCGCGAAACCGAGAATATGCCCTCTTCGCCCGCTCACCAGTCCGTGAACCCGTGAGGTAAATTCGTCGGGAACCGAAATGACCACCTCATAAATCGGTTCGAGCAGAACCGGGGCGCATTGTGGCATGCCTTCGGACATCGCCAGCCGGGCGGCGGACTTGAACGCCTGGTCGGAGCTGTCGACCGAATGATGCTGGCCATCCACCAGGGTCACCGATACATCGACGACCGGAAAGCCGAGTGGCCCGCGATGCAGATATTCCTTGGCCCCCGCTTCCACCGCCGAAATGTACTGCCTGGGCACCGAGCCGCCGACAACCTTGTCCACGAATTCAAAACCTTCCCCCCGGCGCAAAGGTTTTATCTCGACCTGAACATCGCCGAACTGGCCATGACCGCCACTCTGCCGCTTGAAACGTGAATGCTGCATCACCTGTTTTTTGATCGTCTCCTTGTAAGCGGTCCGTGGCAAAGATGCCTGAATCTCAACATTGTATCGGCTTTTCAGCCGCTCGATCGCGATTTTCAGATGAATCTCGCCCTGTCCCCACAACAGCATCTGGTGGGTATCGTGGTTGTGCTGAACCGACAGGGTCGGGTCCTCCTCGATCAGCTTGGCCACACTCGCCGAGAGCTTTACGTCGTCCTGCCGGTTCTGCGGCGAGATCGCCAGGGCATAGACCGGCCTGGGCACCTCCGGCCAGTGAAGCTCAAGGCCGGAAACCGCGCCGGCCAACGAGAGCACATCACCGGTCCTGACGTCCTGCAGACGCCCGACCGCCACCAGTTCGCCCGCGCCGGCAGCGCTGATTTTCTGACTTTCCGCCCCCATCAGGTGGTAAAGCCCGGAAGGTTTGTTATCGCCGATCACCGTCGTGTCTGAGATCTCTCCGCGCCAGATCCGCGCCAGCGACAGCTTGCCGGTGTGCTGCTGGTTGAGCGTTTTAACGACAGTTGCACTCCAGCCGCCATTGACGGGTATTCCAAGGCGCTTCGCAGCCAGGCCGGGGACCGGGCACTCATGCCGAAGGGCCTTGAACAGACGCGTGACCCCATTGCCGTTTTCTCCAGAGCCCATGAAGACCGGAACGATGAGGTCCTTGGCGAGATCCTTGGATAGCTGGCTGTAGACCTCACCGGAGCCGGGCACGCGGTCTTCAATCAGCTGTTCGAGCAGATTGTCATCGAAATCCGCCAGGGATTCGAGCAGTTCCTGACGGGCTTCGCTTTCGCGCGACTTCAAGTCCTCGGGAATTTCAATCAGGTCCGACGGGCCGTCCACCTTGAAGCGATAGGCCCGCTCGCTGACAAGATCGACGAAGCCGGTAATCTTGTCGTCCTCGCGGATCGGCACCTGACGCAACAGCAGCGGGCGCGAGGAAATACTTTGCAGCGCCTCCATGATATCGCGCACACGCGTTGTGGCCTTGTCGGTCTTGCCAATGAACAGCAGGTGGGGAATTGCGTAAGCGTCGAGAAATTTGAACAGTGGCGCCATCGCAAGAACACGATCCACTTCCGGCGGGACGACGACCACTGCGATATCGGCGGCCATAAGCGCCCCATGGCTCTCGTAAGCCAGCTCGATCGAGCCGGGACAGTCTATGAAAAACCAGTGATCGCCGAGATAGTGGCAGTGAGCGAAATTCGCCTCCACTCCCATCAGCCGCTCGCGCGCCTCGGACGAGGCATCGCCGACGGTATTGCCTTCGGTGATGGAACCTTTTCGTCCGATCGCTCCTGCGACGTAAAGCAGAGCTTCCATGAGCGTTGTCTTTCCGCTCGTGTAAGGTCCGACGATAACGGCACAACGGGCCGGGTCAGCAGACTTAGACGTCATATTGTCCTCCCTATGGCGCAGATCGCGCAGTTTATGGTTAACGGTGCCCGATAGTCTTCCCCATGTCTTTTTTCCGATTACCCCATGGTCCCAAAGAATCTCCGGATCACGCAACAAGAATCCTGCAGCATCGGAGTCGAGCCAACTTTCTATCGCCGTAATCGGACCGGAATATCAAAAAAAAACCGCCCGGAACGTCTGGCGTCCGGGCGGTTCAGTTTGTGTCACCGAAAAATCGGAAAGCCTGGTAAAGCCCCGACCCTCCGCGTCAGACATCCATCGGTTAAGTCAGCGCTTCACAGGCGCGCTTGATGCGGGCGCAGGCTTCGCGCAGGGCCTCGGTCGAGGTCGCATAGGAAACCCGGAAATAGGGCGACAGACCAAAGGCCTCTCCTTGGACCACGGCGACGCCTTCCGCTTCGAGCAGATAAGTCACGAAGTCGCCGTCGGAGACGATCGTTTTGCCGTCGGGTGTGGTCTTGCCGATTGCCCCGGCACAGGAAGGATAGACGTAGAACGCTCCTTCCGGCTTGGTGCAATGCAGCCCCGGACAGAGGTTGAGCAGCTCAACCACCATATTCCGCCGTTCCCGGAAGGCTTCGCCGCGTTCGGCTATGAAATCCTGCGGGCCGTTGAGGGCTTCGACAGCCGCGGCCTGACTGATCGACGAGGGGTTCGAGGTACTCTGGGACTGGATCTTCGCCATGGCCTTGATCAGGGCGACAGGACCGGCGGCATAGCCGATACGCCACCCGGTCATGGCATAGGCCTTGGAAACGCCGTTGATCGTCAGGGTGCGGTCTTTGAGCTTCGGCTCGACCTGTGCCGGGGTGACGAACTCAAATCCGTCATAGATCAGATGTTCATAGATATCGTCGGTCATGACCAT
>Ga0214472_10000704_pt1 | contig 40606 bp, 35 predicted proteins | sample RVTome_6_FD_207662 | JGI IMG/M metagenome (GOLD analysis project Ga0214472, IMG submission 207662) | Soil microbial communities from uranium-contaminated site in the Upper Colorado River Basin, Wyoming, United States - RVT140D175 | ecosystem: Environmental > Terrestrial > Soil > Contaminated >...
CTGTACGGCGGGAAGGGACCGAAGCCGAAGTCCTGGATCCACGGCCGGATCACCATCCGCAGGCCGGCCCGCTGCTCGTTCATGATCTCGAGCGTCTGATCGATCACCTCGTACGGGTGGTCGTTCGGATTGGCGAAGCCGAAGGTGTACGGCCCGTAATGGCTGGGGTAGACCATCGGCGAGAAGTAGTCGACGTACGGCATGATCACCTCCGGCCGCTGCCCGATCCCCTGGTCGTCGGTGGCGATGAAGCTGATCGGGAAGACGTCCGCCGAGAAGAAGGCGCGCCGCGTCACGAGGGCGTCGGAGACGAGCCGGAAGAGGCGTCGGATGGCTGGCAGCCGGAACGACTGGGTGTTCGGCAGGTTCGTGCCGGCCACCGAGTAGTCACCGTCGCTGAAGAAGCGCACGTAGTCGAGCTGCACCTCGTCGAACCCCTTGTCGGCGAGGTCTCCGGCCAGGGCCGCGATGTACTCGGCCACGCCTGCGTTGTACGGATCCAGCCAGATGCCGCCCCCGTAGTCACGCCACGGCTCGCCGGTCGCAACGTTCGCGACGGCCAGCTCCGGGCGCGCCTTCCCGATGGTGTTGTCCTTCATCACCACCATGCGGGCGATGGTGTAGATGCCGCGCTCCTTCAGCTGGGGCAGCAGCTCCTCGAGCTGGAAGAGGGGCGCCTCCATCACGGCCCCCGCGGCGGTGGCCTCCGGAAGGTCGGTGGCCCAGTAGAGGTTGCCGGCCGTCTCCTTGACGTCGATCACCATGGCGTTGACCTCGGTCCGATCGATCAGGTCGAGCATTGCGTCGAGCCGCCCCGCCCCCTCGAACACCGCCGACGGCGCGTACAGCGCCCGGGCCACGAACCGGGTGAGCGCCACGTCCTTCGTCATCTGCGCATCGATCGCGATCACCCCGAGCCGATAGCCGGGCATCTTGTAGACGAGCGTCCCCTGCTCCGGGACGCCGGGGAGCGTGTACCGCCCCTGCGCGTCGGTCTCGATCGCCGGACCCGAGCCCTCGACGAAGACGCGAACCCCGCCGATGGGCTTCCCATCGCCGTCCAGCACCCTGCCGCTCACCACGTTGGGGCGCAGCTCGATGGTCAGGCCCTTCTCGTCGGGGACGGTCCCGGTCCCGGCATCGAAACCATCCGCGGTCACCTCCACCGTGGCCCCACCCACGCTCCGGATCGTCCCCTTCCCCTCCGCATCCGTGACGGCGGACGCGGCCCCCGAGCGCAGCGTGGCGTTCGGCACCGGCGCCTGGTTCGTGCGATCGACCACCGTGACCGTCACGTCGCGCGGCGGCCGCGGGGTCGGGCTGGCCTCGGGCCCCGGTGCCGAGCAGCCGGCGACGATTGCCAGCAGCAGGCAGATGCTCACCAGCGGGCGGGCGCGGGCGGCACGCGTCATGCGCCGCCCGCCGATGCGGCCGCGCGCAGTGCCTGGACGATCGGTGACAGGTCTCCAGCCTCGCGGTACAGCGCCCAGCCGGCCACCATTACCTCGCCGCCCGCGGCGTGGGCAGGCCCGATCGTCTCCAGGTTCACGCCGCCGTCCACCCCGATCGGCAGGGAGAGGCCGCGGCGATCGATCTCCGCGCGCAGCTCCGCGATCTTTGGCAGGACGTCGGTGATGAACGCCTGGCCACCGCGCCCCGGGTGGACCGTCATCACGAGGAGGAGGTCGATATCGTCGAGATACGGCAGCACCGCCTCGGCTGGTGTCTCGGGATTGAGCGCCAGGCCCGCCGCACGACCGTAGCCGTGGATGGCGGCGATCACCTCGCTCGGGTCGTCATCGGCTTCGACGTGCGCCACGATCAGGTCACTCCCCGCGTCGGCGAAGGCGCGCGAGAGGCGGAGTGGCTGCGAGACCATCAGGTGCGTGTGATACGGAATCGAGGCCAGCGGTCGCACCGCCTGCACCACGACCGGGCCGATCGTCAGCCTCTCCACGAAGTGGCCGTCCATCACGTCGAGGTGGATCGAGTCGACCCCGCCGTCGACCGCACGCCGGACCTCGTCGCCGAGTCGCGCGAAGTCGGCGTTCAGGAGGCTGGCGCTGATCTGCGGTGGGTGGGCGCTCATGCCGGCACCATCGGCAAGGAGGCTGCGATCGGCCGCCCGGCGAACTGGGCGTGGAGCTGACCGCAGGCCGCCTCGATCTCCCGGCCGCGCGTGTCGCGCACCGTGACCGGGACCCCGGCCTGCTGGATGGTGGATGCGAAGCTCCGAACCTCCGCAGCCGCGGTGCCGCTCCAGCGCGAGCCGGGCGTCGGGTTGAGCGGAATCAGGTTGACGTGGCAGAGCCAGCCGCCCGCCAGCTCGGCCAGGCCGGCGGCCTGCTCGGCGTCGTCGTTGACCCCGTCGATGAGCACGTACTCCAGGCTCACTCTCCGTCGCGTACGGTCGGCGAAGCGACGCCCGGCGGCCACCACCTCGCCGATCGGCCACTTGCGGTTGATCGGCACGAGCTCGTCGCGCAGCTCGTCGGTGGCGGCGTGGAGGCTGATCGCCAGGTTGACCTGCGGCAGCTCGTCGATCATGCGGTCGATCCCCGGCACGACCCCGGAGGTGCTGACGGTGATGTGGCGCGCGCCGATTCCCAGCCGCGCCGGGTCGTTGAGGAGACGGACCGCGGCGAAGACGCGGTCGGCGTTGTTCAGCGGCTCGCCCATCCCCATGAAGACGATGTTGTAGTGGCTCCGACCACCGCCGGGTCGCCAATCGGCGCCGAGCGCCAGCCAGGGATCGCGATGCCAGTGCAGCACCTGGTCGACGATCTCGCCGGCGGTGAGCTGCCGACCGAAGCCCGCCTGGCCCGTCGCGCAGAACGGACAGCCGACCGCGCAGCCCGCCTGCGAGCTGATGCACACGGTCGTCCGCCCGGCGCCTGAGCCGCGACCCGGGTAGCGCATCAGCACCGATTCGATGCGCTGGCCGTCCCCGAGCTCGTGAACCGCCTTGGCGGTCAGCCCGCCATCGGCCACCAGCGTGTGGCTCCCGACGATCGACGAGAAGCGAAACGCCCCTGCCACTGCGGTCCGCAGCGGCCGCGGCAGGTCGGTCAAGTCGTCGAGGCTGCTCGCCGTGGGCCGATGGGCGCCGGCGAGGATCTGCGTCGCCCGATACGCGGGCTCACCGCGGGCGGCAAGCCACGCGGTGAGCATTTCGGGATCGATCTCGCTGATCGCCGGCTGAGCACCGGCGAGGGGAAGGTCAGTCACGACGCCCCAAGATCAGCATCAGGTAGTAGAGGAAGGTCAGCAGCGCGGTGAGGGCCGCGGCGACGTAGGTCCAGGCCGCCGCCTTCAGCACGTCGCGAGCACCGACCTGGCGCTCACCGCTGAGCCCGAGGCTGCTGACGAAGGCCAGCGCCTTGCCGGAGGCGCCGATCTCGACCGGCAGCGTGACGAAGGTGAAGAGCACGGCCCCCGCGAAGAAGATCAGTCCGACCCAGGCCAGCTGGAGGATGCTGAACCAGACGCCGGCGATGATCAGCCACGGTGCGAGCCCTGACCCGAGCTGCGCGACGGGCACGATCGTCTGCCGCGCCGCCATCCACGGGTCGCGCTCGCGATCCTGGAGGGCATGGCCCACCTCGTGGGCGATCACCGCGGCGGCGGCCACCGAGAGGGTGCCCGAGCCCTGCGGGAAGCCGATGGAGCGGTCGGTCGAGTCGTAGGAGCCGAGCTGCGGCCTCCCCGACACCGCAGAGCTGACGCGCAGCACCTTGCCGCGCGGGTCGTAGTGGTCGGTCAGCTGACCGGGAACCGGCTCGATCTTCACGTCGGTGAGGCCCTGGCGGTCGAGCAGACGGCGGGCGAAATCGAAGGCTGAGAGGTCGATCCCGGAGTCGACCTTCGACCATCGGGCATAGGTTGAGCGCACGCGCCACGCCGCCCAGGCGGTGATGGCGATGCTCGGAAGCATGACCAGCAGGATGTACGGGAGGAAACCACCCATGGTTGTTGTCGCTACCTCCTTGGAAGCGCGCCGAGTATAGCCGAGCCTCCCTTTCGACTCCGTGAAGGGGAGGTGAAGATGACTACGCCGGGGCGCTGCCGCCGCCGAGCAGCACATGCTCGCGCGGGAGGCCTCGGCGCCAGGCATCGGCGCCCATGATCGGCTTACCCTCGGGCTGCACCAGCTCGAGCGCAAGGGCGCCCTGGCCGGACGCTACGACGGGCCACTCGCCGGGGAGCAGGGTCCCGACCAGCGGACCGTCGACGCCGGCCACCGGGTGCGCGGCACGGATGTGGAGCCGGCGTCCATCGAGCGTGGTCCAGGCCCCCGGCCACGGCTGGAGGGCGCGGACGCGCCGGTCGATGACGGCGGCGTTCAGCCGCCAGTCGATCCAGCCGTCGGTGCGCTGGAACGGATGGATCATCGTTGCCAGCCGCTCGTCCTGCGGCGTCGTCTCGATCTCCCCGGCCGCCCAGGCTTCGAGCTGCGCCGGCACGGCCTCAGCCGCCAGCCGCGAGAGCTGGTCCTCGAGCTCGGGGGTCGTCTCCCGGCCTGTCAGGGCGACTGGCCACTGGGCGACGATCGGCCCGGCGTCCAGGGCAGGCGTCATGACCATCAGGGTGACGCCGCCCTCGGCGTCGCCGGCGAGGATGGTCGAAGCGACCGGCGCGGCGCCGCGATGGCGCGGCAGGAGCGAGGGGTGGACGTTGAGGGGCGGTCGCGGGGCGACCTCCAGCAGGTCAGCCGGCACGAGCTGGCCGTAGGCGGCGAGGAGCAGGCCGTCGAGGGCGAAGTCGCGCAGCAGCGCCCTCCCCTCGTCGGAGCGGAGGCGGCGCGGCGTCTCGAGCGCGACCCCGTGCTCGCGTGCCCAGGCCGCAACCGGCGACGGGCGCGTCTGCAGGCCGCGGCCAGCGGGGCGATCCGGCTGGCTGATGACGAGCAGCTCGGCGGTGAGGGCCGGCAGCCGGGAGAGGAGCGGGACGCCGAACGATCCGGTGCCGAGGAACGCGATGCGGCCGAGCTGCGGCACTAGGTCCCCGCGGTCGTCGGTTCCTCCACCTCGCTCGGATGCTCGGTGACGCGCACCAGCTCTTCGAGCGAATCGAGGTAGTCGATGTACAGGGTCCCGTTGAGGTGGTCGATCTCGTGCTGGAGCGCGCGAGCAAAGAGCTCCTCGCCCTTCACCCGGAACTCCTTGCCGTGCCGGTTCCGTGCCTTGACGGTGACCTTCCCTTGCCGATGGACCTCCGCCACGAAGCCGGGGACGGAGAGGCACCCCTCCCAGTCGATCACCTCGCCGCTGGTGCGAACGATCTCCGGGTTGATCAGCTCGGTCACCTTCTCCTCGAGCTCGATCACAGCGACCCGCAGCGGTACGCCGATCTGGTTGGCGGCGAGGCCGATGCCCGGGGCGTCGCGCATCGTCTCGACCATGTCCGCCAGGAGCCGATGCAGGGACGCATCGAAGTGCGTCACCTTCCTGGCGCGCTCGTGCAGGATCGGCTCGTCGGCAGTCAGGATCGGGCGAATGGCCATCGCTCGCATTGTACCGATCCGCCGATGGCGTCCAGCCCGCGCGGGACGACCCCTACAGCAGCGATTCGGGGTCGACGTCGATCGCCACTCCCGGCGGAACGCGCTCGAGCGCCGCTGCCCGCGCCGCCTCGTCTACGGCACGGATCACGACCTGGAAGCGCCAGCGCCCCGCCCGGCGTGGGACGTACGACGGGAGCGGCCCGTGCATCTCGACGCCGGAACCTGCGACAGCGCCGGCGGCGTCCCGGCCGCGAGACTCGGCCCGGGCGCGGTCCGGATCGGCGACCAGGAGGCGGGCGAGCACGCTCGATGGCGGATAGCCCAACAGCCGGCGCCGGGTCAGCTCCTCGTCCGCGAAGCCGTCGACGTCGAGTCGACCCGCCGCACGGATGGCGTAGTGAGCTGCCGCATAGGTCTGGATCAGGACGCGGCCCGGCCGTTCGCCACGGCCCGCCCGGCCTGCGACCTGGGCCAGCAGCTGGAAGGTGCGCTCGGGGGCGAGGTAATCGGGCAGGTTGAGGGTCACGTCGGCGGCGATCACCGCCGCCAGCGTCACGCTGGGCAGGTCGAGCCCCTTGGCGGCGAGCTGGGTTCCCACCAGCACGTCGACGCGGCCATCGCGGAAGTCGTCGTAGATCGCCTCGAAGCCACGCCGGGCGGCGAGGGCGTCCGAGTCGAGGCGCGAGACGCGCAGGTGCGGGAAGCGGGAGCGCAGCTCGGCCTCGACCCGCTGCGTCCCAGCGCCGAAATAGCGGATCCGGTTGCTCCCGCAGTGCGGGCACTTCTCGGGCGGCCTGGCGGTCCGGCCGCAGTGGTGGCAGCGCAGCTGGGCCCCGCTCAGGTGAAAGACGAAAGGAAGGTCGCAGTCGGGGCAGCGGAGGCTCTCACCGCAGTCGCGGCAGAGGACGAAGGTGGCGGCACCGCGACGGTTCATGAGCAGGATGGCCTGCTCGCTCCCCTGCTTCAGGCGTGACAACGCCTCGGCCAGCGCGCGCGAGAAGATCGACCGATTCCCCTCGGCCAGCTCAGCTCGCAGGTCGACGATCTCGACCGAGGGGACGCGACCGACCCGCCGCTCGACGAGGCGCGCTCGCTCGACGAGGCCTCCCCGCACCCGCGCGATCGTCACCACGTCGGGGGTCGCTGTGCCCATCACGACCCGGGCGCCGGTGAGGGCGACCCGGCGCCGGGCCACCCAGCGGGCGTCGTAGCGCGGGGTCCGATCGGCCTTGTACGCCCCGTCATGCGCCTCGTCGACGGCGATCAGCCGCAGCTCGCCGAGTGGCGCGAAGACCGCCATCCGGGTCCCCACCACCACCCGCGCCTCGCCGCGCAGGATCCGCCACCAGGTGTCGTGCCGCTCCCCCGCCGAGAGGCCCGAATGGAGCACCGCGAGCTGGTCCCCGACCAGTGACGCGACCCGGTCGGCCAGCTGGGTCACCAGTGACACCTCGGGCACGAGGACGATCGCGGTCCCGCCGTCGGCGAGCGCCTCGGCCAGGGCCGCGAGATAGACATCGGTCTTGCCGGCGGCGGCCACCCCCTCCAGCAGCAGCTCGCCGCCCGCGGCGAGCGCCCGGACCTGGCCGAGCGCAGCGCGCTGCTCGTCTGCCAAGTGGTGATCGCGCGCCATCACGGTCGGCCGATGCGCGCGCGGGTCACGCTCGATGGTCTGCCACTCCAACGCCGCCGCGCTGCGTGCGACCAGCCGATGAGCGGCCGCCAGCACGGCTCCCTGCTCGACGCCGATCTCCTCGGCGACGTCGGCGAGGCTCCGCGCCTCCGCCCCGAGCGCGTCCAGGATCGCCCGCTGGAGCGGCGCCGCCCGTGGTGCCGCGCCGGCGTCGGGGAGCCGGCGCAGCGTCCGGATCCGGCGCGCCTGGAGCTCCGGCTGCCGCAGCGACCAGCTCGCCGTCAGGGCGCCGGATCGTCGCAGCCCATCTGCCGCGCTGCGCCATCGCGGTCCGAGGGCCCGTTTCAGGGCGGCATCGGTGAGCTCGTCGGCACCGTCCATCGCCGTACCCAGCTGCTCGGGCAGCCGGCCGGGATCGGGCGACCGCCAGCGTCGCTCGAGGCGCGACTCGAGCCCCGGCGGGAGCATCGCCGCGATGGTGGCGCCGAGCGGAGCGCAGTAGTAGACGGAGATCTCCTCCGCGAGGGCGAGCAGGTCGGGCGTCAGCAGCGGGGCCGAGACGACCGCCTCGACGGATCGCAGCTCGATCCCCGGCTCGGGCTCCGGCGTCCCGGGCAGGAGGTAGCCGAGCGCCAGCCGCCGCCCGTACGGGACGAGCAGGAGCGATCCCGGCTCGGGCGATCCGAGCTCCCGTGGAAGGAGATAGCTGAATGCGCGCTCCGGCCGGTCCGCGAGCGCCTCGACCGCGACGCGCACCGTCTCCCCGGCGGCCACCTCGGCCACCCTGCTCAGACCTGGACGCGCCGCGGTGGGTCGCGCCGGGCTTCGGCCTGGATGATCTCCCAGATCTGCTCGACGGCGTCGTCGGGGTGATCGGTCTGGTTCACGATCGCGTAGTCGTAGTCGCCGGCCGCCGCCATCTCCGCCTCGGCGTTGCGACGCCGCAGCGCACGCTCCTCCCCGTCCTCAGAACCGCGGCGCGCCAGTCGCTGGTCGAGGTCCTCGATCGAGGGCGGCATGATGAAGATCAGGAGGGCGTCCGGCACCAGCGCGCGCACCGAGCGCGCTCCCTGCGGATCGATGGTCAGGATGGCGTCGCGCCCCGCGGCCAGGATGCCGCGTACCTGGTCGACGGGCGTCCCGTACCAGTGGTCGTGGACGATCGCGTGCTCCAGCAGCCCGTCACGGTCACGCAGCCGCTGGAACTCCTCGGGGCTCAGGAAGTGGTAGTGGACCTTGTCCTCTTCTCCCTCCCGCTGCTCCCGGGTGGTGGCGGTCACGATCGGGACGACCTGCGGATGGCGTCGCGACAGCTCCGCCACGATCGTGCTCTTGCCAACTCCCGACGGCCCCGAGACCACCACCAGCAGCGGATTGGGGAAGGCGAGGCGCTTGGCCGGCTTGGCATGGTGGCGCTCGGTCGGGCGCTCGCCGCTCAATCCGCGTCCTCCACGACCGCCGCGCCGATCCCGACCGGCAGCCGGTCGCTGACGATCCTGCTCGCCGCCAGCGATTCGGCGAGATCAGGTGGCAGCTCGCTCCACGCAGTCAGGCGACGGCCGTCCAGGGGTCGGTCGAGGGTGACGCGGGCGGCGTGGAGGAACTGCCGCTCGAGGCCGCCCGGCCCGATTCCGCCCCCGTAGCGGACGTCGCCGACGATCGGCAGCCCCAGGTAGGCGATGTGCGCGCGCAGCTGGTGCGTCCGTCCGGTCAGTGGATGGAGCGCCAGCAGCGAGTGACCATCTCCGACCGCGAGGACCTCGTACTCGGTCACCGCATCGCGCCCGCCGGCGACCACCGCCATCCGCTGCCGGTCGCGCGGGTCGCGGCCGACCGGCGCCTCGATTCGGCCGCGCGGGGCGGGCGGCGCGCCGCGCACCAGCGCGAGGTACTCCTTCTCGATGCTGCGGGTGCCGAACTGGTGCATCAGGCTCGCCTGGGCCGCATCGGTCTTGGCGACCAGGATCAGCCCCGAGGTCTGCTTGTCGAGCCGATGGACGATCCCCGGCCGACCAACGCCCGCGATCGATCCCAGCTGCTCGCCGCGCTCCTCGGCGCGCCCGACCAGGGCGTGGACAAGGGTCCCGCTGGCGTGCCCATGGCTGGGGTGGACGACCAGGCCTGCCGGCTTGTCGACGATCAGTATCGCGGCGTCCTCGTAGGCGATCCGGAGCGGGATCGACTCACCGTGGAGCGTCGGATCAGGCGGCGCGGAGAGCTCGACGCGGATCACCTCGCCGCCACGCAGGCGATCGGAGGCGCGCGCTCGTCGGCCATCCACCGTCGCCCGCCCGTCCGAGATCAGTCGCTGCGCGTGTGCCCTGCTGATCTCTGCCACCGCGCTCACCGACAGGTCGAACCGGCCGCTCGAGGCCGTCCCGGTGACGACCCGATCCCCCGCGATGGCGGCGTCGCTCACGCGGTTGCCTCGCGCCGGTCGGGGCTCGTCACGAACAGGTAGACGACCAGGATGCCGATGCCGACCACCACCGAGGAATCGGCGACGTTGAAGGTCGGCCAGCGCGTGTCGCCGAACCCGACCGAGAGCCAGTCCGTCACGTAGCCCTGCCGGAGCCGATCGGTGAAGTTGCCCAGCGTCCCACCGAGGACGACGCCGAGGACGAGGTGGAGCCACGGGGCGCGGTCGCGCATGGTGCGGTAGAAGTACGCGACCATGCCGATCGAGAGCACCGAGACGATGAGGAATATGACGGTGCCGCCCTGGAAGAGGCTGAACGCCGCGCCGCGGTTCTGCACGTGCCAGACCTGGACCAGGTCCCCCAGGAGGTCGACCCGCTCACCGATCGCGAGGTTGCCGACGACCACCGCCTTGGTGACCTGGTCGGCGACCAGGATGGCCAGGGCGGTCAGCAGCAGGATGAAGGCCCTGCTCAATCCGCCGCTCGTCGGCGCCTCGCTGCTCACGGGACCGATGGTACGCGATGCGCCTCGTCAGGCGCGGCGCACCCCCAGCCACAGCGAGCCCTCCGGCAACGTCACCTCCTCGAGCGTTGCCGTCGGACCGAGGTCGGTGTCACCGCCGAGGTCGAGCGCCACCGCCAGGATCTCGCCCGCCAGCCAGTCCCGGTGCGCGGCGAGCTGTTCGAGGAGCGCCGGCGCGCCCTGGATCGAGGCCGCCACCCGGTCACTCACCTCGAGACCCGCCGTCTTGCGCAGACCCTGCAGCCGATGCGCCACCTCGCGGGCAAGCCCCTCGGCCTCGAGCTCCGGAGTGAGATGCGTGTCGAGGGCCACCAGCATGTCGCCGGATTCCGCCACCTCGTGGCCCAGCCGCGCGCGGGCCGTCAGCTCGAACTCGTCGGGCGCCAGCGACACCCCTCCCGCGTCGGCTCCCCCCTCCGGGAGGAGCCGCCAGTCACCGGACCTGGCCGCCGCCATGATCCGTCCGACGTCGGCCCCGTGGCGCGGCCCGATCACCGGCAGGAGCGGATAGAGGGTGCGGTCCACCAGCTCCGAAGCGTCGGTCAGGACTTCGAGCGACTTCGCGTTCAGCTCCTCCAGGATCTCGTTCTCCAGCTCCGCCGCGGTGGCGGGATCAGGACTCAGCCGTCCGTTGGCGGGCGCCGGCAGCTTCACCCGAACCGTGGCCAGCGGCTGACGGGTCTTGAGCTCCGAGGCGGACCGCGCGGTGCGGCCGAGCGAGACGACCTCTCGCGCCAGGGAGACCGCGGCGTCGATCTCGGGCTGCGCTCGTCCGGGGATGCGGTCCGGGAAGTCGGCGAGGTGGACGCTGTCAGCGGCTGCCGGATCCGCCGTCACCACCAGGTTGCCCCATAGCGCATCGGCCAGGTGCGGCACGAACGGGGCCAGCAGCCGGCTCACCGTGGCCAGCACCTCGTGCAGGGTGGCGTACGCCGCCCGCTTGTCGTCGTCGAGCTCGCCCTTCCAGAAGCGTCGCCGATTGCGCCGCACGTACCAGTTCGAGAGGTCCCCCACGAAGCCCTCGATCATGCGTGCAGCACGGGCCGCGTCGTAGGCGTCGAGCGAGCGCCGCACCTCGCCGACCACCGCGTCCAGGCGCGACAGGATCCATTGGTCCAGGAGCGTCCGGGCAGACTGCGAAGCCTGGTCGGCGGCCGACGGCGTCCAGCCGTCGAGGCGGGCGTAGGTCACCAGGAAGCCGTAGGTGTTCCAGAGGGGCAGGAAGAAGCGGCGCACCACCTCGTGGCCGGGGCCGTAGCCGAAGTTCAGGTTGGCGCCGGGGTTGGCGGCGGCGTACATCCAGCGCATGACATCGGCGCCGATCTGCTCGGCCGCCTCGTCGAACGGGATGGCGTTGCCCCGGCTCTTGTGCATCTCCTCGCCGTGCTCGTCGTGGACCGTTGCGTAGCCGAAGATCGTGCGGGTCATCGGCCCATCGGCCAGAACGGTCGACATCGTCAGCAGTGCGTAGAACCAGTTGCGGAACTGGCCGGGGAAGCCCTCGACGATGAAGTCGGCCGGGAACCAGTCCCTCCAGTACTCGCGGTCGGTGTTCCAGCGGAGCGTGCTGAAGCTGACAATCCCGGCATCCAGCCAGGGGTTGCCGACGTCCGCGATGCGCCGCGAGCGTCCGCCGCACGAGGCGCAGGCGATCTCGACCTGGTCGATGAACGGCTTGTGCGGTGAGTGGCCCTCGAATGCCTCCCACCCGGCCACGGCCCGCTCCTTGAGCTCGTCGCGCGACCCGATCACCTCCCATGCGGCGCAATCGGCGCATTCCCAGATCGGGAGCGCCAGCCCGTAGTAGCGCTTCTTGCTGATCATCCAGTCGCTCATGTTTCGCAGCCAGTCGAGCTCGCGCTCCTCGAGCCCGATCCCCTGCGGCAGCCAGCTGATCTGGCGCGTCACCGTGCTGATCGGCTCGCGCAGGGGGTCCATGGCGATGAACCACTCGTCGACGAGGCGGAAGACGAGCTGCGTGCCGCAGCGCCAGCAGACCGGGTAGTGGTGCAGGTAACGCTCGCGGCTCACGAGCAGCCCCTTGCGCTCGAGGTCGGCGGCCACCTCGGCGGCGAGGTCCGCCGCCGGATCGTCGGTAGCGCCGGCGAATCGGCCGCTCTGCCAGCCGTAGCCGTCGCGGAAGATGCCGAACTCGTCGATCGGGTCGAGGACGGCCAGCCCGTCTCGCCTGGCCAGCGCGAAGTCCTCCTGCCCGCAACCGGGGGCGATGTGGACGATCCCGGTCCCCTCCTCATCGGAGACCTCGTCCCACTCGATCACGCGGTGCTCGACTCCCGCCTGGATCGGCAGCTCGTCGAAGGGACCACGGTAGAGGAGCCCCAGCAGCTCGCTGCCCGGCGCTTCGCGAACGACGGTCGCGTCGGGCAGGACGCGGGCCTGTGAGCCGTGCGAGACCCACGAGCGCCGCCCATCGGGCCCTTCCGCCAGCACGTAGGTGAGGCCGGGATGGACGGCCGCGGCCACGTTGCTCGAGAGGGTCCACGGAGTGGTCGTCCAGACCAGCAGGTCCTCGCCCTCGTGGCCGGGACTGGCGATCGGCAACCGGAGCGTGAGCGACAGGTGCCGGATCTCGCGGTAGCCCTCCGTCGCGATCTCCATGTTCGAGAGCCCCGTCCCGCATCGCGGGCACCACGGCATCACGTCGTGGCCCTTGTAGATCAGTCCGCGGGCGTGACATTCCTTCAGGAAGGCCCAGATCGTGTAGTTGTTCTCGTCACTATTGGTGAAGTAGCTGTGCTCCCAGTCCATCCACATGCCAAGCCGCTTGCTCTGCTCGGTCTGGAGGGCGGCGAAGGTGTCGACCCGTGCCTTGCACAGCTCCACGAAGCGGTCGACCCCGAACGCCTCGATCTGGCGCTTGTCGTTGAAGCCGAGCTCCTTTTCGACCTCGACCTCGATCCACAGCCCCTGGCAGTCGAACCCGTTCTGGTAGCGCTGTCGCTCGCCCAGCATGGTGTGGTAGCGCTGGTAGAGGTCCTTGTAGGTGCGACCCCAGGCGTGGTGCACGCCCATCGGGTTGTTGGCGGTGATCGGGCCGTCCAGGAAGCTGAATCGGCGCTCGGAGCGCTCGTTGCGCGCGAGATAGCGAGCCATCGTGTCGCGCTCGCGCCAGACCTCGATCTGCTCGCGCTCGAGCGCAGGGACGTCCAGCTTGCCCGATACCGGCTTGAACACGATCACTCCACTCAACGAAAAACCCGTCCCGGATCCGGGACGGGAAGGTGACTCCCCGCGGTACCACCCGCGCTTGACCGATGCCGCCGAGCGACCTCGATCCTCTCGTGGCGCCTCGCTATCGGGTGGCCCGCCCGGGAGGCGTTACCACGGCGACCGCCGCTTGGCGCCTCCGGCTCGGGAGAGATCGCCCGTCGTCTCGAGGCCGCCCGCTCTCACCATCCGGGCTCGCTGCTGGCTCGATCTTGACGCGAGCGCTGGCTCCGTCATCGCCGTCTTCGATTGCGTGGATCGTCGCAGCGCGGCGACCCGCTTGTCAATCCGGCTAGGCCAGGATGGTCCGCGTCAGCATGGCCAGCGCCGCCACGCTGCTGAGCATCACCAGGCCGCCGAGCCGTGGGTACCAGATCCGCGCGATCAGCGCGCCGACGGCCCCCACTGGGCCGACGAGGGCCAGGGCGGCGAGCAGGATCCGCGCCTCGTCGATGGGGAGCACCGGCCTCCCCGTGACCGTCACCGCGGCCCAGGCGATGCCGGCTCCGATGATTGGCAGCGCGATCGGCATGGCCGCAACCACGGTCGCCGGTCCCGGAACCGACAGCCAGGCGGGCCTCTGCCACCGGGTTCGCTCCCGGCGCCGCGCCACCCGCCGCGGTGGAGCCGGCCCCACCAACGTGTCCGCGGGCGCGGGAGCCAGGTCCGGGGCCGGGGCCGCGTCGGGGACGACCTCGGCGGCCGCGCCGGCCCGCTCGACGTCGGCGGCAGCCTGGGCGGCGGCCCGCTCGGCGGCGAGCCGCTGCTCGATGAGCGTCCGCTCGATCCCGGTCAGGACCCGCGGCGCGGGGGGCGCCGCCGGCCGTGGTGCCACCTCGGGCGTCGGGGGAGCCGTCCGGCGCGCAGCGACCTCGTCGAGGCGCTCCTGGAGGCGAACCGCGTGGGTCATGGCTGCCAGGAGCTCGCTCTCGACCGCGGCGGCGATCGCCAGCCGCCCGCGATCGGTCGGCGCCACGATGAGCGGCGGACGGCGTGAGAGGCGGATCAGCTCGATCGGCTCGTCCCCTCGCAGGACGGCGGGGCCAACCGCCCAGCCGAGCGCGCCGAAACGTGGCCGGAGCGCGGCCGCATTCTCGCCACTCACCCCCACCCGCGTCACCGATCCCCGAACCAGGCGGTAGCTGCGCTCGCCGCCCAGCCATCGCAGGCGCAGCACGCCGGGCTCGACCAGGAGCCGATACGACGAGACGAGCGCCACCAGGTAGGCGGCCACCACGGCGCAGAGGACGCCGATGCCGACCAGCGAGATCCCGCCCGGGCCGCGGACCAGCAACCCGGCGCCCACCGATCCAGCCGCGATCAGGGCGAAGAGGACGGGCGCGGCGAAGAGCCGTCCCCGCTCGCGGGCGAGCCGAACGGAGGTGATCTGGGTCGTCAGCTCGGACATCGGTCAGACCTTCTCGGTGACCCGATACTCCAGGTAGCGCCCGGTTAGCAGGCGCGTCTGCGCGTCCAGCGCGGGCAGATTGGTGAAGAAGATACCCACGAAGGGGAGGCCGGTCCAGCCCGCGTACACGAGCAGCCGGCGGAAGAAGCCCCAGTCCGCGGGCATCGGCGGGACGATGCGATGCTCGACCCAGATCAACACGACCAGCGCCACCAGCGCGATCGACAGCATGCTCGACGCGTAGATCGGCAGGTTCTGGCCGAGCGTCGTCCGGGCGAAGGCCGGGTTGATGAGGAGCGGGACGGTGGCGCCGAAGACCACCACGAACGGCGCGATCGCCCAGTTGATGTGCTCCCCGAACAGGTTCAGCACGCGCCAGGCGCGCGACCAGAACGGGATCTCGCGATGCGCGATCGCGTTCTGCACCACGTACGGCAGGTCGGTCACGCCCCACGCCCAGCGGCGGGCCTGGAGGTACTGGCTGGCCAGCGACCGCCAGTAGCTCTTGGCGCGGACCGCGTCGCCGTAGATCGGGATGAAGAGGGGCACCGCCCGGAACCGATCGCCGTAGGTGAAGAAGCTCTTCCAGTAGAAGCGGCTGTCCTCCGGGATCGCATCCGTCGCCCAGTAGCCGACCTCGTGCACGAGGTTGAGCGTCGTCGAGTAGCTGCCGAAGCTCTGCAGCTTCTCAGGCAGCACGCTGCGCCACATCTGGAGCGCCGTGAGCACTGCCGCAAAGAGCCGCGTCAGCAGCGGCGCCTCCCATACGTTGTTGTGGAAGTACGGGATCGGCTGGTAGAGCTGGGTGTCGCGGTTCGGGTCGGTGGCGTGCACCCAGGCCAGGTAGTTGAAGTACTGCGGATGGACCCGATAGTCGGCGTCGAGGTCGGTCACCAGCAGCAGGTTCGGATCCATCCCCCGCTCGCGGACCAGGAGCCGATACAGCCAGCGGCCGCCGAAGGCCATCGCGCTGCTCTTCCCGACCACGATCCCAGGCTCGAGCGGATCGAGGATGTGGAGGAAGTCGGCGAAGGCCGCGCCGAACTCGTCGCGCAGAATCTCGACATTGGCGATGCCAGCGGTATCGGTCTCGCGGGTGATGATCGCGCAGATCTTCCGCTCTGCCGGCCACTCCGCCTCCGCCAGCGCGCGCACCGTGTGCCGCAGCGTCTCCAGCGGCTCGGTGTAGGTCGGGATCAGGGCGAGGTGGGTGTACGACCGCCAGTCCGGCACGGCCGGATCGTCGAGTGACTCCAGCCGGCCGCGCCAGTCGGTGCGCAGCACGTCATGGATGCGGCGGTAGGCGACGATCACCGCCCCGGAGAACCAGACGGCGCGGCAGAGCCAGTAGAAGTCGAAGCTCAGCACGAAGTAGGCGACCAGCCACGGGTAGCTGAAGCTGAGCCAGATCGGCCCGATGATCACTGCCCAGCTGACCGTCCCCGGGACCATCTCCAGCAGCCGCTGCAGCCACAGATACCGATCTTCGGTTCGCGCCTCGGACATGGGCCCTCGTCTGGCTCGCGGTCGCCGTCACGCCGGGACCGGCGCGGCGGTCGCTAGTAGACGGGCGTCAGCCAGTCGCGGTAGGCGTCGGAGCGCCCGCACACCGCGGCGAAGTAGAGGTTGTGCAGACGGCGCGTGATGGGACCGACCTTGCCGCTGCCGATCGGCCGGCGGTCCACCTCGACGACGGGAGCGAGCTGGGCGCCGGTGCCGCACAGGAAGACCTCGTCGGCCATGTACAGCTCGGTGCGGTCGATGCTCCGCTCCTTGACCAGGATGCCCATGTCGCCGGCCATCGTGATCAGGTGCTGGCGGGTGATCCCCTCCAGGATGTTGTCGCTGCCGGGCGGCGTGATGAGGATCCCATCGCGCACGATGAAGAGATTCTCGGCGCTCCCCTCGCTGACATGGCCCTCCTGGGTGAGCATCAGCGCCTCGTCGTAGCCGTTCATCTGCGCCTCGCTCTTGGCGAAGGCGCCGTTGACGTACGAGCCGGTGATCTTGCTGCGCGCCGGGATGGCGTTGTCATCGGTGCGGCGCCAGGTACTGACCTGGGCCCGGATCCCCGCGTCGGTGTCGATGTACTTCCCAAACGGGACGGCGAAGATGGTGAGGTCCGTGTCGAGGTTGTGGAGCCTCACCCCGATCGTCTCGCTCGACTTGTACACAATCGGTCGGATGTAGGCATCCTCGCGGAAGGCGTTGCGACGAAGCAGCTCGACGGTGATCGCCACGAGCTCCTCGGCGGTCGGCACCAGCTCGAGCTGCAGCAGCCTGGCAGACCGGTGGATGCGCTGGTAATGCGCGAGCAGGTCGAGCCCGTAGAGCTGCTCTTGCTCGGCGTTCCAGTAGCAGCGGACTCCTTCGAAGACGGCGGTGCCGTAGTTGAAGGCGTGGGTCATGACGCTGATCTTGGCGTCGGCCAGGGGTACGAAGTCCCCGTGGAAGTAGGCCCACAAGTCGGCCGTGCGATCCGTCTCGGCGGTGGCCGTGGTGGTCCCCTGCTTCAGCAACGTAACCTCCTCAGCAGCCGGGCCGTGCCTTGACGGGCGCCGGCCTGTCGGCGCGGCCAGTATACGGCGCGATGTGTCGCGATTCGGCATCGGCGGCTCGATCAGTGCCCCGCGGCCGCCCCGGCGGGGAGGAGCAGCGCCGCGGCCACGTAGACGAGGTAGATCGGGCCGCCGATCAGCAGCGACCACGCGTTGAGCCTCCCGCGCCGCAGCATGACGCCGAAGATGAGGATGGTGGAGACGAACGCCGCGCCGGCGGAGGCGAAGGCGAGGGCGCTGCTCGCCTTGAAGGCCCACTCCGTGAAGAGGATCCCGAGCACCGTCGGCAGGCAGCTCTGGAAGACCATCGCGCCGCTGATATTTCCCATCGCCAGCGTGTCCTTGCCCGACCGCACCCAGATCACGCTGTTGAACTTCTCTGGCAGCTCGGTGGCGATCGGCGCGATGACGAGCGCCAGGATCCGCGGATCCAGGCCAATCGCGCTCGACAGGTGCTCGACCGCTCCCACGAAGACCTGGGCGCCCACGACGATCAGCGCCAGGGCCCCGATCACCTGCGTGACGATGATCCGCAGCCGCGGGACCGCCCCGCCCTCATCCTTGTCCCCCGGCGCAAAGGGGAGGACGTCGATCTCGACCGCGCGACCGTTGAGCCGGTTCGCGAGGCGACTGAGATGGAGCTGGTTCAACCCGCTCGCGTCGCCCTCCTCGGCCGGATCGGTGAAGTGGGCGCGGACGTAGACCGCGTACAGGACCACCAGGCCGGCAGCGACCGCCCAGCGCACCGGGTGCAGGTCGGCCGGGAGGAACGCGCTGGCGATCGCGATGCCGTAAGCGACCATGAAGAAGATGACGTCACGTCCCAGGATGCGGACGTTGATCGACATCTCCGTCCCGCGGCGTCCGTTGTGCGAGAAGATCACGATCGCCAGGCCGGTGACGAACATGGCGAGCGTCGACAGCATGAACGGCGCGCCCAGGATGGCTCCGACGCCGATCTCCGCGGAGTTCGGCGAGCCGCCACCGAAGATCGCCGGGCCGACGATGGCGATGACCGGGATCAGGGTCTCCGGCATCGCGGTCGCGACGGCGGCCAGGACGCTGCCGACGGCGCCCTCAGCGAGGTTGAGTCGGTGCCCGAACCACTCGATGCCGTTGGTGAACAGCTCGGCGCCGAAGAGGATGATCGCCAGGGCGACGATCAGCAGGACCAGATCCATCGGCCTTCAGCCTTCCGATTGCCTGGTTCCGGAGCCGGCTCAGGGACGCAGGTGCTGCGGCGCCACCGGCAACAGGGCGACGTGCCGAGCACGCTTCAGGGCGACAGTCAGCATCCGCTGGTGGCGTGCGCAGGTGCCCGTCTTGCGGCGTGGCTCGATCTTCGCCCGCTCGGAGAGATAGCGGCGCAGGCGGTTGACCTCCTTGTAGTCGATCGCCTCGGCCTTGTCGACGCAGAAGTTGCAGACCTTGCGTCGCCGTCGATCGCGGTAGTAGTCCGCCGTCTCGCGGCGGGAACGTGGGCTGGCCATGTGGGGGTTGCTTCCTCTCGCGTCGTGTCAGGTCAGAATGGGATGTCGTCGACGTCGATCGCCTCGACCTCGGCGGCGGCGGGCTGGGCAGCCGCACCCCGCGGCCTGGCCGCCGGCGGGGCGTCCATGCCACCCTCGCCGAAGCCGCCGCCCTCACCGGGCTCCCGGCGCTCGAGCGACTGGACGCGGGCGAAGCGGATCTCGAGCGAGGTGCGCTTCTGGCCGTCCTTGCCCTCCCACTCGCGGGCGCGCAGCTGCCCCTCGGCGAAGACCTTGTGGCCCTTGCGTAGCCGCTCGGCGGCACGCTCGGCGGCCTGCTCCCACAGCTCCACGCGGAACCATTGGGTCTCTTCCTGCCACTCGCCGTCGGGGCCCTTGGAGCGGTCGTTCACGGCCACGCGCAGCTCCGCGACCGCCTTCCCGCCGGGCGTGTAGCGGAGCTCGGGGTCCGCCCCCAGGTTGCCGATGATCATCATCTTGTTCAGGGTCATGGTCTCGTCTCCTTGCACCGCCCGGGGTCACGCCTCGGCGGCCACCTCGTCCTCATCGCCAACATCATCGGGGAGCACATCGACCTGGAGGTCGTCCACCTCATCGACCTCCGCGGGGATCCCCTCCTCGACTTCGATGAGGTCGTCATCGGCCCGTCCGAGCGCCTTCTCCTCGAGCACGGTCACGAGGTGACGCAGGATCTCCTCGGTGATCAGGATCCCGCGTTCGATGCCACGCACCTCGGCCGGCGCGATGTCGAAGTGGATCAGGAAGTAGCTGGCCTCGCGGAAGTGCTTGATGTCGTAGGCGAGCCGGCGCTTGCCCCACGGCGAGACCTTGGTGAGCGCGCCGCCGGCGTTGACGATGGCACGCGTCACCTTCTCGACCGCCGCCTGGAGCTTGTCGTCCTCCAGGTCCGGCCGGAACAGGAGCATCAGTTCGTAACGGCGCATCGGCCGATCTCCTCCTCTCTCTGGGCTTGCGGCACCGGAGGCTTGGCCATGGCCAGTGCGGCAGAAAGGAGCCCATCTCGTGAAACGACCTCCATCGCTGGAGGCCACCGGGAGTATAGGGTTCCGGACCCCTCCCCGCAATCAGCGGAAGCCGAACCCTATACTGGCGACCGATTGGCTCCCCCAACGAGGTCCACGTGCCAGCCAACCCGATCCTGATCTGCGCCCCGAGCCCGGAGCTGCGTGCGCGCCTCGAGCAGCTGCGCGAGGCCGGCTATGCAACGACCACCGTCGAGACGGCGGCGGGCGCCGTCAGCGCCCTGCGCGCCGCCGGCTACGATCTGATCGTCGCCGAGGGGCTGGCCGTCTCCGGTGCGATCGCCCGGATTCGAGGCGCAACCGTGAAGCAGGTTCCACTCATCGTCGTCTCGCCCGCCGGCGACGTAGAGGCGCGCATCGCCTTCCTGGAGGCCGGCGCGGATGACGTGATCGCCGCCGCCTTCGCCTCCACCGAGCTCGAGGCACGGGTCGAGGCGCTCCTGATCCGGACCGGCAAGGCGCGGCCAGAGAGCGCCACCGGGACCGGGGCCGGCAGGATCGTGACCTTCTTCTCCCCGAAGGGGGGCGTCGGCACCACGACGCTGGCGGTGAACTCCGCGGTGCTGCTGGCCGGCGGCCCGACCGCCATGCAGGGCCATGGCGCGCGGGTGCTCCTCATCGACCTGGACCTCCAGTTCGGCCAGGTGGCGACCCATCTGAACCTGTCGCCACGCTACGACCTGGCCGACCTGTGCAGCGACGAGCAGGCGCTGGCCGATCCGATCCTCGCGGCGAGCTACCTCACCGTCCACGCGTCCGGGGTGAGCGTGCTGGCCGGACCCTCGAATCCCGAGGCCGACTTCCGCGTCACCGTCGATCAGGTGGAGAAGGCGCTCCGCATCCTGCGTCCGGGCTTCGACCACGTGCTCGTCGACTGCGGGTCGCGCCTCGATCCGCGGAGCCTGTGGATGCTCGAGCAGGCCGATACCCATGTCTTCGTCATCTTCCCGGAGATCGCCGCCCTCCGCGCCGCGTCGCTGATGCTCGGCTTTCTCGCCGAGACGGCGACCCTGCGCGCCACGACGCACTTCGTCGTCAACCACATCTTCCCCAAGGAGCTGCTCAAGACGCGCGACGTGGAGAACCTCCTCAAGTCGAAGCCGGTCGCCGAGATCCCCTACACCGAGGTGGACATGATCCGCGCCGTGAACGAGGGCGTGCCGGTGGTCTTCAGCCGCCCCAGCTCCCCCGCCTCGCAGGCGATTGGGACCCTCACCCTGGCGATCGTCGGGGCCGAGTGGCGCCAGGGACCGGCCGTCAAGAAGGCTGCACCGCGACGCGGCGGACTGCGCTTCGGGCGACGCTAGCCACGGTCGCTGCCAGTCGAAGCTGGTGCCGGAGGAGGGATTCGAACCCCCACGCCCTTGCGGGCTGCCGGGTTTAAACCGGCCGCGTCTGCCATTCCGCCACTCCGGCATGCGACGAGTTGGGACCAGCGGGATTGGGACCCGATCCGCCGGGGTCGATAGGCCGCTCCGCTCGCCCCGCTGCCACTGCAGGGATGCTACCGCGCCTCGATCGATGGATGACGGAACGTGGCGCCTAGTGGCGATCTCCACGCTCCATTGGCCAGCCGCTCTCGATCCGGAACCGGGTGCCTTCCGATGTCCAGCGACGCATCGGCCAACGGTTGTCGCGCCGATTCACTCGAGTGAGCGCCTCGCGAGTCGCCCGCTCCCATTCCTGGAGCCACGAGAGGCTCCGCCGGCGTTCTTCGCGGTGGCGGATCAGGATGGCGTACTCGAGACTCCCGGCGACCAGCGACGACAGGCTGAGAGCCTCTGCAAGGTCAGGCATACGCGCGAGATTGCATCCGCTAGGGCATGCCTGCCAAGACGGGTAATGGTCATGGGCCTGCTGGGACCGAGGCAGCGGTCTTAATCGGGGCCGCGACACCACGAGCGGTGGAGGCGACGACGGGATTCGAACCCGTGTAAACGGTTTTGCAGACCGCTCCCTGGCCACTCGGGCACGTCGCCTTGCTCATCTCGCGCTGGCTGCCCCGCGAGGATTCGAACCTCGGTTCACGGATCCAAAGTCCGCTGTCCTACCAGCTAGACGACGGGGCATCGCCGCCACCGAGCGAGGCTAGCAGGTCATCCCCGCAAGGACAGAAAAATGGAGCGGAAGACGGGACTCGAACCCGCGACCCTCACCTTGGCAAGGTGATGCTCTACCAACTGAGCCACTTCCGCCCGTTCACCGGCGCGCCACGAGAGATGGTGCCGAGGGTCAGAATCGAACTGACGACACCCGCCTCTTCAGGGCGGTGCTCTACCAACTGAGCTACCTCGGCCCGCCCCATCGATCCGCACCCTGCGGCCCGCTCGTGGTCGCGTCTCGGCTGGCGACGATAGCACAGGCCCCGATTGAGCGGCAACCAACCGGCCGGCTCACTCGATCGTGGTCGCGTCCTGGCCGAACTGGCCGGCGAGGCCGCGCAAGACGGCGATCCGCTCGGCGATCGGCGGGTGGGTGTCCCACATGCTCTTCGACCGATTCTCGAAGCTCTTGATCGGGTTCACGATGTAGAGGTGCTGGGTCGCCCGGTTGGCGACTTCGAGCACCTCGGCGTCGTCGGCGATGGTGCGCAACGCCCGGGCGAGGCCGACCGGGTTGCGCGTCAGCTCCACCGCGGAAACATCGGCGAGCGATTCGCGCGATCGGCTCACCGCCAGCTGGACCAGGCGTCCGATCAGGGGTGCCACGATGGCCAGCACGAGCGCCAGCGCGAACAGGATCAGGGCCGCGCCCCCGCCACCGCGATCGCGATCTCCCCCGCCGCGGCGCCCGCCACCCCAGAAGGTGAAGCGCAGGAACCAGTCGGCCAAGAGCGCGATGCTGCCGACCAGGACGCCCACCAGCAGCGCGAATCGGATGTCGTAGTTGCCGACGTGGCTCAGCTCATGGCCGATGACGCCCTGCAGCTGTTCGCGGTCCACCTTCTCGAGCAGCCCCGTGGTGACGGCCACCGACGCGTGCTTCGGATCTCGCCCCGTGGCGAAGGCATTCGGGGCCGAGTCATTGATCACGTAGACCTTCGGCATCGGCAGGCCGCTGGCGAGGCTCATCTCGGTCACGACGTTGAGCAGCTGGCGGTACTCGTCCGGCGGCTGCGCCTGAGGCACCTCCTTGGCGCCGCTCGAGAGGAGGACCAGCTTGTCCCCAGCGAAGTAGCTGCCGATGCTCATGAAGAAGGCGACCACCAGGGCCAGCACCACGCCGCCCCAGCCGTAACCGGTCGCTCCCCCGATCGCTCCGCCCAGCGCGGCCAGCACGAGCGCGACGACAAAGATCAGGATCCAGGAGTTGCGACGGTTCCGCGCGATCTCCCGAAAGAAGGTCGTCGGCGCCGGGCTCGCGGTCATTGCCGCTCTACCCGAGTACGAGGAATCGGTGCTAGGTCTGCGGCGGTGCGGCCGGTGGCGCGGCCTGTGGCGGCTCGTCGCGCAGGTTCACGGTCGGAACCTCAGCGTCCGCCTCCTCGATCTGGAAGTAGTCGCGGGCCGCGAATCCGAACATCCCGGCGATCAGGACGCTCGGGAAGGTCTGGATCGAGGTGTTGAAGTCCCGCACGGTGCTGTTGTAGTGCTGTCGCGAGAAGCCGATCTGGTTCTCCGTCGTCGTCAGCTCCTCCTGGAGCTGCAGCACATTCTGGTTGGCCTTCAGATCGGGATAGTTCTCGACCAGGGCGAACAGCTGGCGCAGGGCGCCCGTCAGGAAGTTCTCGGCCTGGGCCGATTGCGCCGCACCCGCTGGGCCTGCCTGCTGAGCGCTGACCGCGGCGCCACGGGCTTCGATGACCCTCGTCAGGGTCTCCTGCTCGAAGTCCATGTAGCCCTTCACGGCGTTGACCAGGTTCGGGATGAGGTCGTGCCGCCGCTTCAGCTGGACGCTGATCTGGTTCCACGCCTCGTCCACGACGTTGCGGCGCTGGATCAGGCCGTTGTAGATGAAGACGATGCCCGCGGCGACGACGACCAGGACGATCAGGACGATCCAGATGGGGTCCATGTCGGATCAACTCCAAAATGCGATGGTGGTGCTGCCCATCGTAGCAGTCGGATTGGTGGGCGGTGAGGGGCTCGAACCCCCGACCTTCTCGGTGTAAACGAGACGCTCTGACCAGCTGAGCTAACCGCCCATCGGGATGGTACATGCGAGACGCCGCCTCTTCGGCGGCGTCATCGGTCTCGTGAGTTGGAATTGGTGCCCAGGCCGGGACTTGAACCCGGATGAGTTGCCTCATACGCCCCTCAAACGTACGCGTATACCAATTCCGCCACCTGGGCATCGGACGAATGGTACCGAGGGAGGGACTTGAACCCACACGACCGTAATGGTCACTAGGTCCTGAACCTAGCGCGTCTGCCTATTCCGCCACCTCGGCACGCGGTCCCGCGGGTCTTCCCGGCGAGGCGGCCGATGATAGCACGGCGGGTCCCCGGTCAGGCGGCGGGGAGGAGGTTCAGCAGGCTGAAGAGGACGAACAGGACCGCCAGGCCGATGGTCAGGCGGAAGAGGGTTCGCTCGATCCCTCGCCGGCTGCGATAGGCGGTCACCTCGCCACCGAACGCGCCACCGAGCCCGGTTCCACGCTGCTGGAGCAGGATCGCGGCGATGAGGGCGACGGCCAGGATTCCCTGGGCGACGACGAGTGGACTCATGGCCGGGGAGTGTATCAGAGGCTCGCCGTGGTCCGCTCCGGTGTCGTCAGTCGACGATCAGGCTGCGTCCGGTCATCGACCCGGGCGGGGGGATGCCCATGAGGGCGCAGATCGTCGGGGCAACGTCAGCCAGCGACCCGTCGCGCAGGTGCGCCCCCTGGCGCCCGGGAGCGACGAGCACGAACGGCACCGGGGCGGTGGTGTGCTTCGTCTGCGGCGCCCCAGACGGGTCGCGCATCTCCTCGATGTTCCCGTGATCGGCGGTGATCAGGACCGCTCCACCGGCGGCGAGAGACGCATCGGCCAGCCGTTTCAGGCAGCCGTCGACGAACTCCGCTGCCCGCACCGCCGCCTCCCAGACGCCGGTGTGCGCCACCATGTCGGGGTTGGCGTAGTTGACCAGGACGAAGTCGAAGCGCCCGGAGCCGATGCCGGCCACGACCTCGTCGGTAATCGGGCCAGCACTCATCTCCGGCGCCAGGTCGTAGGTCGGGATGTCGCGGCGCGACGGCACCAGCACCCGCTCCTCGCCGGGGAGCGGATCCTCCAACCCGCCGTTGAAGAAGTAGGTGACGTGGGCGTACTTCTCGGTCTCGGCCACGTGCAGCTGCCGCATCCCGAGCCGGGAGAGGAGGCTCGCCAGCGAGTCGATCACGACCGGCGGGAAGGCGACCGCGACGGGCAGCTCCTCGGCGTCCTGGTACTCGGTCAGGGTTGCTACCGCCAGCCCGACCGGCCGCTGACCACGATCGAAGGCGTCGAACGCGTCGAGGACGAGCGCCCGCGTGAGCTGCCGGGCCCGGTCGGCCCGGAAGTTGAGGTGCACCACCGAGTCGTGGTCCCCCATCCCCCGGTAGTCCGCGACGACAGTCGGCCGGATGAACTCGTCGCCCTCGCCCCGCCGGTAGGCGGCTTCGATCGCCTCGGAGGCGGTGGCCGCAGGCTCGCCCCGACCATGCACGATCGCATCCCAGGCCGATGCGATGCGGTCCCAGCGCCCGTCGCGATCCATCGCGTAGAAGCGGCCTGTCACGGTGGCGACCGTCGCGCGTCCTTCGATGCTGTGCTCGAGCGCCCGCAGGAACTCGCCGGCTGAGCGCGGCGCCGTGTCGCGCCCGTCGGTAAAGGCGTGCAGCAGCACCCGCTCCGGCGGGAGGCCGGTTCCCGCCGCCAGCTCCACCATCGCCAGCAGGTGCTCGTCGACCGCATGCACGCCACCCGGCCCGATCAGGCCCAGCAGGTGCAGCGTCGTCCCGTGCTCGAGCGCGTGGCGTGCCGCCGCGAGCAGCAGTGGGTTCGTGAAGAATGTGCCGTCGGCGATCGCGGCGCTCACCCGTGGCAGATCCTGGAGCACGCGGAAGCCGGCACCCAGGTTCAGGTGCCCAACCTCCGAGTTGCCCATCTGGCCGGCGGGCAGCCCGACCGCCTCGCCGGACGCCTCCAGGCGACATGACGGCCACTCGGCGGTGAGGCGGTCCCAGGTCGGCATGCGGGCAGACAGCAGCGCGTTGCGCGACGGGTCGTCGGCGAGGCCGAAGCCGTCGAGCACGCAGAGGACGACGGGCCTCGGCGGCGGTGAGCCCTCGCTCACCCGCGAGCCTCGACGACCAGCTGCACGATCCTCGCGAAGCCCTCGGCGTTGAGCGACGCGCCGCCCACCAGCGCCCCGTCGACATCCCCTTCGGCGAAGAACTCGGCCGCGTTGTCGGGGGTGCAGCTCCCGCCGTACAGGATCGCCACCTCATCGGCCCCGACCGGGTCGGACTCGGCGAGGATGGCGCGGATCTGCGCGGCGGCAGCCTGGGCGTCCTCGCCCGACGCAGCGTCACCGGTGCCGATGGCCCAGACCGGCTCGTAGGCGATCACCAGGCCGCTGCCGGCGATGGTGGGCAGGAGCGAGATCGCGGCCCGCAGCTGGCGCTCGATGACCGCGGCGGTGAGGCCCGCTCGCCGCTCGTCGGCGCGCTCCCCGATCGCGGCGATCGGCACGAGCCTGTGGGCCACCGCCGACGCGACCTTGGCGGCCACCGAGGCATCGGTCTCGTTGTCGTACTGGCGCCGCTCCGAGTGCCCCAGGATGACGTACTGCGCCACCGCGGCGACCATCAATGGCGAGGTCTCGCCGGTGTAGGCGCCGGCCTCCTCGGCCCGCATCGTCTGCGCCCCGATCCCGAGCCGCCCCGGCTCGGTCGATCCTCCGCCGACGGCGTCCGCCACCGGCGAGAGCCAGATGGTCGGCGGACAGATGACCGACCGCGCCGCGAGGCCGGCGACGGCGTCGCGCACCGAGAGGGCCAGGCCGACCGCCTCCGCCGAGGACGCGGGGTGCATCTTCCAGTTGCCGGCGACGATCGGGGGCCGGGAGGCGATCACATCAGCTCCTGTCAGCTCGAGCGCCTCGCGCCCCGGCCGCCGCGGCGGCCAGCTCGACCAGGCGTCGGAGCCGATGGTTCATCGCCGAGCGGCTGATGCCGAGGCTCGACGCAAGGGTATCGAGATCGGCGTCCGGCTGACGCCGCCGCTGCGCAGCCGCCTCGCGCAGCCCATCGGCCAAGCGGTCGAGCTCGCCATCGGCGTCGAGGCGCCCGATCGCCTGCAGCTGCCGATCGGCCGCGCGCACCGTGCGCGCAAGGTTCGCCTCCTCGGCGTTGAGCAGGCGGTTGAGCCGATTGCGGACATCCCGGCTGACCCGGCTCGTCTCGAAGTCGAGCAGGGCGCGGTTCGCGCCGACGAGGCGCAGCAGTCCCGCGATCTCCTCATGCCCCTTGAGATAGACCACCTGCCGCCCGCGGCGCTCCATGTGCGAGCTGCGCACGTCACTCTCTCCCAGCAGGCGTTGGAGCTCCCGCGCCCGGCGGTGGTCGCGCAAGACGAACTCGACGTGCGGCCCACCCGGCCCGCCGCTGACCGAGCCGGCGCTCAGCAGCAGGCCGCGCAGGAAGGCGCGACGGTCGCAGGCCTTGGTCGTCACCGGCTCCCAGGCCGATGGGAGGACGTCTCCCAGCTCGACGCGCAGGTGATGGCGACCGGGCAGCGGCGAGGCGGCCGAGGCGGCGCGCGGAGCCGAGGCGGGGAGGCCGATCGAAGCAGCGAGCTGGACCGCGATGCGGGCGGTGGCGTGGTCCAGTGTGCGGAAGCCGCCATCGGCACCGGCGGACTGGAGGAGGCCGATCAGCTCGGCCCGACGGCAGCAGGCGCGGGCGGGACGGATGCGGGCAAGTTCCCCACGCAGCTCGCTGGCGACCAGCATGCGGTGGCGCGTCAGCCGGCTGAGGCGGTCGGCTGCGAGACCGCTCGCCGCTGGCGTGGCCGGTCGGCGCGATCCTGCTGCTGGATCCGCATCAGCGCCGCCGCCAGCTTGGCGGGGTCATGGCGATGCGCATTGGTGACGTCGACGAGGTCCTCCTCAACGATCGTGACCTCGAAGCTCTCCAGGCGTCGCACGTCGACCTGCACCGGCTGTCCCAGCCAGCCCTCCGGGCGGCGAGCGTCGTGGTTGTCGTTCAGGAGGACGTAGTCGAAGAGCCCATCTCCGACGTGGTTGATGAGCGCCTCGAGGTGCTGCGCCGCGGAGTAGAAGCCGGTCTCGCCCGGCTGCGTGGCCACGTTGCAGACGTAGGCCCTGATCCCATTTGCCGCCGCCACCGCGTCGCGGATGTCGCTGATCAGCAGGTTCGGCAGGACGCTGGAGTAGAGGCTGCCGGGGCCCACCACCACCAGGTCCGCCTCGAGGATCCGTTCGATCGCTTCGGCGTTGGCCCGCACGTCGGCCGGCTCGATCGCGACCATCGCGATCGGCTCATCCGCCGCACTGATCGATGCCTGTCCCACCAGGCGGCGACCGGACTCGAGGGTGGCCGCCAGGTTGAGCGGCACGCTGGTGGCCGGCAGCACCTGGCCGCGCACGGCGAGGACCCGGTTCGACTCGCGCACCGCCTCCTCGAAGTCGCCGGTGACCGCGGTCATGGCGGCGATGAAGAGGTTCCCGAAGGCATGGTCGTCGAGCCCCGATCCAGGGGGGAATCGGTACTGCATCAGCTGGGTCATCAGCGGCTCGGCATCGGCCAGGGCGGCGATGCAGTTGCGGATGTCGCCGGGGGGCGCGATCCCCAGCTGCTGGCGGAGGCGGCCGCTGCTGCCCCCGTCGTCGGCCAGGGTGACGATGGCGGTGATGTTGGCCGAGTAGCCCTTCAGGCCACGCAGCAGCGTCGAGAGGCCGGTCCCGCCGCCGAGCGCCACGATCCGCGGGCCGCGGGCGAGGTAGCGCTTGGTGTAGAGGACCTCGAGCACCGAGTCGCCGCGCGTCACGAAGGGCGAGACGATGCTCCGCATCAGGCCCCAGACGCCGACCGAGGTGAGGAGGATGCCACCGATGGCGACCAGCGCTGCGCGAACCGGTCGGTCGAGGCCGGCGCCGGTGATCGTGATGATGAACGAGTCGTCGGGCAGGCCGCGGTAGTACTCCACCAGGAAGATGGCCGCTCCCAGTCCCAGGACCGTGATCCCGAAGAAGAGGACCAGCAGCCAGCGCTTGAGGTGCATCCCCGGGTAGAGCCAGCGAGGGAGGCGTGGGCCCTTCATCGTTCCAGCTCCCGGTGGAACACGGCCACGGAGACGCCGCCGATTCCGCCGAGCCGCTCGGCCAGCTCCTCGGCAAGGGCTATCGAGCGGTGGTACCCACCGGTGCAGCCGAGCGCCACGGTGAGCCGGGTCTTCCCCTCAGAACGGTAGGCGGGGACAGTGAGCTCCAGCAGCTCGACGACGAGCTCGACGAACCGGCCGGCGGCGGGCTGGCCGAGGACGTAGTCGCGAACGGGCGTCTGGAGGCCCGACAGAGGCTTCAGGTCGGGCACGTAGTAGGGGTTGGTAAGGAAGCGAACGTCGAAGACGAGGTCGGCGTCGATCGGAATCCCGAACTTGAAGCCGAAGGTCAGGATGTCGATCAGCAGCTCGTCCGCCGCGCTGTCACGCGGCACGTAGCGGAACAGCTGCTCCTTGAGCTGCCCGATCGAGAGGCCGCTGGTGTCGATCACGTGGTCGGCGAGCTCGCGCGCGCGGGCGAGGCGCTCGCGCTCCAGCAGGATCCCGGCCTGCACCCCGCTCCGCGTCTGGAGCGGATGGCGATGGCGCGTCTCGCTGAAGCGGCTTACGAGGATCGTGTCGCTCGCCTCGAGGTAGAGGACCTGCATCGGCACGCCGCGCTCTGCCAGCGCGGCACGGGCCGCCTCGATCGCCGGGGCGGGGTCGCCCGCGCGGATGTCGAGCACCAGGGCCACGTTGCGGTACCGGACGGGGTCCTCGTCGCGCAGCGCGAGGAAGCGGTCCAGCAGGTCAGGCGGGAGGTTGTCGACGCAATAGTAGCCGAGGTCCTCGAAGAGCTTGCTGGCCTGGCTCTTCCCAGCGCCCGACAGCCCGCTGATGATGACCACGTGCCCGTCGCTGCGGGCTCGCGTGGCGCGACCGCGGGGCTCGGCCTGGGTTCGCGCGACGGTCGCCGGGGCGGCGGGACCTGCTGCTCGTGCCATGCGCCCTCCTCGTCGCCGCGGATCGAGTCCGAGTATAGCCTCAGCCAGCCTCGGAACCGGAGAGGCCGGCCAGCAGCCCGGCCACGGTGGCGGCAGCGCTGGCACGCAGCGCCCCGAGGTCATAGCCGCCCTCCAGGGTGAGGGACACGCCCTGGAGGCCGCCGGCTCGCGCGATGCGGCCGATCGCCGCGGCCACGCTCCGGTAGCCGGCCTCGGTCACCTCGAGCTCGGCCAGCGGGTCGAGCCGATGGGCATCGTAGCCGGCCGAGATCAGGATCGCCTCCGGCCCGAACGCCTCCACCGCAGGCAGGAGCCGGGTCATCCAGGCGTCCGTGAAGGCCGCGTCACCACTCCCCGGGGGGAGCGGCGCGTTGTGCTTGCTGCCCAGCCCCGGACCCGCTCCCCGGTCGGCAGCATCCCCGGTCCCCGGGTACAGCGGCATCTGGTGGGTGGAGGCGTAGCAGAGGTCCGGATCGGCGTCGAAGATGGCCTGCGTGCCGTCGCCATGGTGCACGTCCCAGTCGAGAATCGCGATCCGCTGGGCGAGACCCGCGCCGCGCAGGGCCATCGCCGCCACCGCCACGTTGTTGAGGAGGCAGAAGCCCGCGGCTCGCTCGCGGCGGGCGTGGTGGCCCGGCGGACGCACCACCGCGAAGGTCACCTCCGCCTCACCAGCGGCGACCGCCACTGACGCCTCGATCGTCGCACCGGCTGCGAGCCGCGCCGCCACCATCGAGTCGGGGCCGATGTGCGTGTCCGCGTCGATCCAGCCACCACCGTGGCTCGCGGCATCGTCGAGCAGGGCCAGGTATGGCGCGGGATGGATCCGCTCGAGGTCGACCGCATCGGCGGGCTGAACCGGCGGCCGGTCGAGGCTCGCTCCGGCTGACGCGGCGGCGTCTGTGATCCCCGATGCCACCGCTTCGACCCGTTCCGGCCGCTCGGGGTGCCCGGGTGGACGATGGCCCGCCATGGCCGGGTCGCTGAGGAGCAGGACGCGTGCCCCGGCCATCGGCCTAGCGCCGGATCATGCGGATGACGAGCAGCGACCCCTCGAACAGCAGAAACATCACGCCGGAGAGGATGAGTGGCGAGATCGGGTCGCCACCGGGGGTCAGCACGATCGCGAAGAGCACGATCGCGAGGATCGCCCAGCGACGCTTGGCAGCCAGTCGGCGGTGGCTGAGGACCCCCACCCGGGCCAGGCCGATGAGGACGATCGGGAACTCGAGCACCAGGCCGAAGGCGAGCATCATGGTAGTCACGAAGCCGATGTAGCCCTCGATCGTCAGGTTCGGAGTGGCGAGGCCCTCGGAAAAGTCGAGCAGGAATCGCAGCGTGTACGGGATGACGAGATAGCCGATCAGCAGCCCGAGCAAGAAGAGCGCCATCGCCACCAGGATCACTGGCCAGATGAAGCGTCGCTCGCGGGTCGTGAGGCCCGGCGCCACGAAGCGCCACAGCTGGAAGAGGATCATCGGCATGGCGATCCCGATTCCAAGGAATCCGGCGATCTTCAGATGCGCGGAGAGGGCGTCCGCCGGACTCAGGAAGACGAGCTGGCGGTACGCCTCCGGCAGCTGGTCGCGGAGGATCACGAGGACCTGGCGCGAGACCAGGAAGCCGCCAACGGCGGCAACCAGGATCGTGGCGACGATGATGATCAGCCGACGACGCAGCTCCTCGAGGTGCTCGATGAGGCTCATCGTCGGGCCCTCGTCGATCACGGATCCCTCATTCGCAGCTCATCGCTCCCCCACCGCCCCAATGGCGGGGTGGTTCAGGCTTGGGGCTTGTCGTCCGTGGTCGCGGGCTCGGGCGGCGGCGGCGGCGCCTTCTTGTTCGGCTCGCCCCGGATCGAGCTCTCGAGGTCATTCGAGGCCTTGCGGAACTCGCGCACACCGCGGCCGATGGCGTTGCCGATGTCTGGCAGCTTCCCCGGGCCGAAGACGATCAGCACGACCACGAGGAGGATGATGAGCTCAGGCCAACCGATGGGTCCCATGTGCTTGGCGGTTCCTCGTTGGCGACGCCCGTCGCGCGCCTGGTGGCGCGGCGCTAGGCCGGCAGTGTAGCACCGGCTTCCTGCATCCGGCCAAGCCACGATTGGGCGGAGGCGGCCGCCGCAGCCCGCCATCCGTCGCCGCGAGATGCCGCCGCGATGGCGCGTGAGATGCTCACCAGCCCAGGGGCCGCGGTGCCATGGCAGTGGGCAAGCGCCGCGCCCAGGTCGCCATCCTGGGCACCCACGCCGGGGACCAGGAAGCCGAGTGCCGGCGCCAGGCGGCGCAGGCGGGCCAGCTCGGCGGGTGCCGTGGCCCCCACCACCAAGCCGACCCGCCCATCGGTCCACTGGCCCGCTGCCCAGGTCGCGACGTGCTCGTGGAGCGGCATCCCGCCGACCGGCAGGTCCTGCAGCGTCCCGGCGCTTGGATTCGAGGTGCGGGTGAGCAGGTAGACGACCCTGCCCGGGTAGGCGAGGAACGGCTCGACTGCGTCCGCGCCCAGGTATGGCGAGAGCGTCACCGCGTCGGCCCCGAGGAGGCCGAAAAGAGACGCCGCGTAGCGATCGGCGGTCGAGCCGATGTCGCCGCGCTTCGCGTCCAGGACGAGGTACTGGTCCGACGGCAGGTCGGCCACGAGGCGCTCGAGCGCGGCCCAGCCGGCCGAGCCGAAGGCCTCGAAGAAGGCGACGTTGACCTTCACCGCCGCCGCATGCTCCGAGGCCGCCTCGACCACGCCACGGGCGAACCGCTCGATCCCCGAGACGTCGCGCGGCAGCTCGTCCGGCAGTGCATCGGGATGGGGGTCGATGCCGAGACAGAGCGGCGCGCCGAGTCGCGCGATCCGGGCACGAAGCCGGTCGAGCGGATCCGCCGCGACACCGGTCATGCGGGGTAGGCCCCGAGCGGTGTCGGTTCGCCCACGGTGAAGGCCGCGGTCGTGGCCGCGCGGCGCGCGGCCAGCGGGCTGCTGGGAGCGTCGGCGTAGTCAAGGACGCGGATCCGCAGCCGAGGCAACCCCTGGAAGAGGTCGCGCTCCAGGGTTCCGACCAGGTCGAGCGCGACGCCCGGCTCCGGCAGCGGCCGGTCCGCGGGCATCCCGAACGCGATTGCATCGAATACCTCGGCGCCGCGTCGCATGCGCAGCGCCATGTGGTCGCCGGTGGCCCCGACCCTGCGCGCCTCGGCGACCCGCAGCCCGGTCACCGCCAGGAGCGGCTCGACGTGCCCGGGACCGAAGGGCGCGAGCCGGCCGATCTCATCGGCCAGCGGCCACCCCAGGTGCACCGCGGGGAGGACCAGATCGATCGAGAGCGCCGTCGCCCGCTCCGGGTCGCGGCCCGGATCCGGCGGGAATGGGCGCGGCAGCGCCGCGAAGGCGGCGGCGAACGCGGTCCAGTCCTCGACCCTGAGGCTGAAGCCGCCCGCCGACGGGTGACCACCGCGCTTGAGGAGGAGCGGGGCGCAGGCCTCCAGGGCAAGGGCCACGTGGAAGTCAGTCGGCGCCCGCAGCGACCCTCGCAGCTCCTCGTCAACCCGCGCCGCGACGGCGATCGGCCTCCCGAGCGACTCGACGAGGCGGTTCGCGACGAGGCCGAGCACCCCTGGCGGCCAGCCGTCGCCGCGCAGCGCCAGCGGCCCGTTCATTCCATCAGCGGCGGCCAGCGCAACGGCCGCCTCGATGGTGGTTGCCGTGATCGCGCGGCGCTCCAGGTGCACGGCTTCGAGCGCGTCGGAGATCCGCTCAGCCTCGGCCGGGTCGTCCTCGAGGAGGAGCGACATCGCCAGCTCGGCGTCGGCGATCCGGCCCGCGGAGTTGATGCGCGGTGCAACGCCGAAGGCCAGGTCGCGGGCCGTTGGCTGGGCCGGCAGCTCCGCCGAGCGAGCCAGCAGGGCGCGGAGCCCCGGCCGCGAGGTCACGGCCAGCTCGTCGAGGCCGAGCCGCACGATGGCCCGGCTCTCCCCCGTCATCGGCGCCATGTCGGCGATGGTGCCGATCGCCGCCACGCCGGCGAGGTCCGCCGCCGCCAGCCCGCGGCGTGCGAGGAGCGCGGACGCCAGCTTGAAGGCGAGGCCGGCGCCGGTCAGGTCGGGATCCGGATACGCGCAGTCCGGACGGTGCGGGTCAACGACCGCGACCGCGCGAGGCAGCGGGCCGGAGGGAAGGTGGTGGTCGGTCACGATGACCTCCATACCCAGCCCGCCAGCCTCCTCCACCTCGGTCGCGTTGGTCACGCCGCAGTCGCAGGTGATGAGGAGAGTCACGCCGGCGGCAGCCAGCCGTTCGAGCCCGCCACGCGACAGGCCGTACCCCTCGGCCAGGCGCGACGGCACGTGGCGGACGGCTTCGACTCCCAGCGCCCGGAGGGCGAGCACCCAGACGACGACCGCGGTCATCCCGTCGGCGTCGTAGTCGCCCCAGATGGCGATCCGTTCTCCCGCCACGATTGCGCGCTCGATCCGGGCGAGCGCGACATCGGCGTCGGCCATCAGGGAGATATCGTGCAGGGACGCCTCGCCGGCATGGAGGAAGCGGTCGAGCTGCTCGTCGTCACGGAACCCGCGACGAGCCAGGAGGGTCGCCACCGGGCGGCCGAAGCCGGCGAATGGCGGAGGCTCCGGAAACGGCTCCGGCAGCAGCCATTCGAGGCGAGGCGGGATCACCCGGCCATGGTAGCCGCGAGCCGCTTACCGGGGGCGTATCGGCCCGTTATCGCCCGCCTGTCAGCGGGCCTTGCGTGCCGTGGCCAGCGCCCGAGCCTTGCGCTCGGCATCCCACTCGTACCACGCCGCCAGCAGCTGGCTGGCGTTGAAAATGGACGAATAGGTCCCGCTGATGACGCCGATCAGCAGCGCCAGGGTGAAGGTGCGGATCGTCGCCGGACCGAGCAGCAGCAGGGCGCTGAGTGTCACCACCACCGTCAGGCTGGTGTTGATCGAGCGACCAAGCGTCTGGAGGATCGAGTGGTTGACGATCGCGCCGAACGGCTCGCCGGCGTGCCGGACCCGGTTCTCCCGGATCCGGTCGAAGACCACGATCGTGTCGTGGACCGAGAAGCCGATGATCGTGAGCAGGGCGGTGACGAAGAGAGCGTCGAACTCGACGCCGAAGAAGTAGCCGAGCATCGCGAAGATCCCGACCACCACGATCACGTCGTGGAGGAGCGCGACGATCGCGGCCGTTCCGTAGCGGAACCCGAAGCGAAGCCACAGGTAGCCCAGGATGAAGAGCTCCCCGATCACGATGAGGATGATCGAGCTGCGGATCAGCTCTGAGCCCACGGTCGGCCCCACCGTCACGAGGAGGCGCGGCGTGCCCTCGCCGAACTGCGCGATCAGCTCCTGCTCAAGGTCGTCGAACTCCGTTCCAGGGATCACCGGTGCCGGGGTCGGGCTGGGGGAGGCGCTGGGCGACGGCGACTCCGCGCCGCTCGGCTCGGGGGTTGGGCTCGGGCTGGGCGTCGGGCTCGGCGACGGCGATGGCGTCACGCCGGAGGGGAGCGGCGTCGGCGTCGGCGCCTGCGACACGCTCGGGATCGGCGTCGCCGGCGGCAGCAGGTCGACCGGGTCGGTCCGGATCTCGAGGAAGCCGCCCCCCGCGTCGCGGACGATCGCCTCGGGATGGCCGAGCTCGACGAGTGCTGCGCGGACCTCGGCGGCAGTCGGCTCATCGGCGTAGCGAACCTGCCAGACGGTCCCCCCGGTGAAGTCGACCGATGGCTTCAGGCCGCCGAGCAGGATGAAGATCAGGCCGGGGATGGTGATCAGGGCGCTGAAGGCGAAATACCAGTTCCGCTTGCCGACGATGTCGTACATGGCGTCAGCGTTCCACGTGGTAGAGCTCGAGGCGGCGGCCCCACTCGGTGCGCACGATCATGCGCAGGACGGTCCGCGTCACGGTCACCGCGCTGAACATCGAGATCAGGACGCCGATGATCAGCACCAGCGCGAAGCCCTTCACCACCGTCGTGCCCTGCCAGTACAGCCACGAGGCGACCAGCAGCGAGCTGACGTTCGAGTCCAGGATGCTCGACCACGCCCGGTTGAAGCCCGCCTCGATCGCCGGTCCTAGCGTCTTGCCGAGCCGGATCTCCTCCTTCATCCGCTCGAAGATGAGGATGTTGGCGTCGACCGCCATGCCGATCGAGAGGATGAAGGCGGCGACCCCGGCGAGCGTCAGCGTGACGCCGATCAACCGGAAGACGGCGTAGGTGACGAGGGTATAGAAGATCAGGGCTCCTGCCGCCAGGACCCCTGGCAGCCGGTAGTGGGCGATCATGAAGAGGAGGACAAGGCCCAGACCGATCGCCCCGGCGATGAGCGCCTGGGCCAGGAAGTCGGCGCCGAGCGTCGGCGCCACGCTCTCGACCCCCTGTTCGTTGAGCGCGACCGGCAGGGCGCCGAAGCGCAGCGTGTTGTAGAGGTTGGTGCGCTCGACCTCGTTCTCCGAACTGGCCGGCCCGACGGTGATGATCGTCTGGCCGCCGCAGATCGCCGACTGGATCTCAGGGGTGGTGATGATCCGACCGTCGAGCGCGATCGGGCCCGGCCTGGTGGTGTTCGCCGTCGTGAACTGGCACCAGATGTCGGAGGCGGGGCTGCGCAGGGTGAATTCGACGCCGATGTTGGCGCTCTGGGTGGCCGGATTCACGCTCCCCGGGTCGATCGAGCTGCCGTCGAAGAGGACTCCGACCGAACCGTCGGCGATGAATGGACGAATGTCCTGGTCGACCGTCAAGGCCTGGCCCCTGGGATCGATGAACTGCAACTGACCGGTCGAGCCAACGAGGCTCCGTACCTGGTCCTCGTTCTTGACGCCGGGCACCTCGACCACGATGCGCCGCTGTCCGTCGCCGCTCGTCTCGGTCCGCACCTGGGGCTCGGAAACGCCGAGCCCGCCGACGCGACGCTCGATGATGTTGCGGGCGGTCTCGACCTGCTCGTCGGTGACCACCTGGCCGGCCTGTGGCTCCACCCCCAGCGTCACCCGGATCCCGCCCTGGAGGTCCAGCCCGAGCACCGTCCTGACATCGCGGCCGAGGACGTTGGAGGGCAGCCACGTCAGGCCGAGCGTCTGTCGGGGGAGGTCGATGAAGATCGCCAGCAGCAAGGTGATCAGGATCACCCACGGGGCGGTGCGGCGCCAGGTCATGTGTGAGCCAGGTGAACCTCTCGCTCCGGTCGTCGCGGCTGCCGCAGACACCAAACGCGCCGCACACTTGCGGCGGGTCGCGCCAGTATAGGCACGCTCAGATAGCCCCGCAAACTCAGGCGAGCATCCCTTCGCGGGCCAGGTGACGCCTCAGCCGCTCTGCGAGGTCGCGCGGAATTCCCGGGGTTTCGGCGAGCTCATCGACCGATGCCTCCCGGATCCGGCGCACGCTGCCGAAGCGCTTGAGGAGCGCCTTCTTGCGCACGGGACCGATCCCCTCGATGTCGTCGAAGACCGACGCCAGCGCCCGACGGCTGCGCAGGTTGCGGTGGTAGGTGATCGCGAACCGATGCGCCTCGTCACGGATGCGCTGCACGAGGTAGAGCCCCTGGCTGTTGCGCGGGAGCACGATCGGCTCCGGTCGGCCCGGGAGGTAGAGCTCCTCGAAGCGCTTCGCCAGCCCCGCCACCGGCACGTCGCCGAGGTCCAGGTCGCGCAGCACGCCGACCGCCGCGGAGAGCTGCCCCTTGCCACCGTCGACGATGACCAGGTCAGGCAGCGCCCAACCGGCGTCGCGAGCTGCGGTCGGACGGGCAGCGACCTCCTCCTCGGGGTCGTCGGCCTGGTCGCCGAGCCCCTCGAAGGCGGGATCGGCGCCCACCGCCGCCAGCGAGAGTGCTCCGGTCTCGGCGCGCAGCCGTGACGCGCGCGAGAAGCGGCGGCGGATCACCTCCGCCATCATCCGGAAATCGTCTGGCGTCTCGCCGGATCGGATCTGGAAGCGCCTGTACTCGCGAGGCTCGGGGCGCCCGTTGACGAAGACGACCATGCTGCCGACCGCGCTGGTGCCCTGAATGTTGCTCATGTCGTAGCACTCGATCCGCTCCGGCGCCCGGCCCAGCCCCAGCGCGGTGGCGAGCGCCTCGAGCGCCTCGTCGCGCTTGCCGGCATCCGCCAGCCACTCGGCACGCTCGCGGGACAGGGCCTCGACCGCGTTCTGGGTGGCGAGCGCCACCAGCCGCCGCTTGTCCCCCCGCTCCGGGACCGTCAGCGCCACCTTCGACCCGCGGCGGTCCGCCAGGAAGCCGGCCAGGGCTTCGGCATCTGCCGCTGCGAAGGGCAGGACCACCTCGCGCGGCGGGCGCTCGGTGGCCGCGTAGTACTGCGGCAGGAAGGAGCCGAGCACCTCGGCGTCGGTCACGTCACGCGCCCCCTCGACGATGAAGTGCTCGCGCCCGATCATCTTCCCGTTGCGGATCACGAAGAGCTGCAGGCATGCCTCGCCCTCCTCGCGGGCGAACCCGATCACGTCCTGCTCGGCGCGGCTGTAGGCGGCGACCTTCTGCTGCTCGATCGTCCGCTCGACGGCACGCAGCTTGTCGCGGGCGATCGCGGCCTGCTCGTAGCGCAGCGCCCGGGAGTGGTCCTGCATCTCGCCGCGCAATTCCGCCGCGATCCCCTCCTGTCGGCCCTCGAGGAAGTCGACGACGCGGTCGATGGTGGCGCGGTACGCGGCCTTCTCGATCGCCTCGATGCACGGCCCCTGGCAGCGCTTGATGTAGTACAGGAGGCACGGCCGCTCGAGGACCCGCTTCCCCTCGGGGATGTCGAGGTTGCAGGTCCGGAACGGGAAGATGCGGCGCAGCAGCTTCAACGTCTCGTCGACGCTCGAGGCCGAAGCGTACGGACCGAAGTAGCGGCTCCCGTCCCGGCTCAGCTTCCGGGTGCGGACGATCCGCGGGAAGTCCTCGCCGAGCGTGATCTTCACGAACGGGTAGCTCTTGTCGTCGCGGAGGCGGATGTTGAATCGGGGCCGATGCTCCTTGATCAGGTTCGATTCGAGGAGAAAAGCCTCGCTCACCGTGTCGGTGACGATGTACTCGACGTCGGCCACCTCGCCCGTCATGCGCACGATCCGCGAGTCCATGCCGGCCTTCGAGCCGAAGTAGGAACGGACCCGGTGCCGAAGGAGGTCGGCCTTGCCGACGTACAGCACCCGGCCATCGGCCCCCTTCATCAGGTAGACCCCGGGCGAGAGTGGCAGCTGGCGGAGGACGGTCCGCAGGGTCATGGCAGGCTCGCCGAGGGGCTCGGGATGGGAGTCGGCAGCGGTCTCGCCAGCTCGGCCCGGATGTAGGCCTGTAGTGGCGCGTAGTCGGTCCCCGACGCCCGGCCGATGACGACCAGGATGTACTGGCCGATGCTGTTGCTGGTCGCTTCCAGGATCACCCCCTCGCTCAGCTCGATGCGTCGATCGGCGCCGAGGCGGCCCGAAAGCAGGTACAGGTCAACGGCGGAGAGATCGGTCGCCATCAGGGGTTCCGTCGTCCCTTTGAGGGCGTCCATGATCGCCAGCCCCGGACCCAGCGAGCCCAGCCCGCCGCCGCCCAGCTTGCCGCGCAGTGCGACGAGGACCCGCTGCTGTCGGACGGATCGGGCGAAGTCGCTCGACTCGGCCGGGACGCTGGTGTACCGGGTGCGTGCGTAGTCGAGTGCGAGGGTGCCGTCCAGGAAGACCGGGCCGGCATTGAAAGAGCCGCCGTCCCAATTCCCCGCGAAGTACTTGCTCTCCGCCCACGTGTAGCCGAAGGCCACCGGGTTGTCGACCGTGACACCGCCGACGCTGTCGACCATCGCCTTGAAGCCGGTGAAGTCGAGCGCCATCCAGTGCTCGATCGGCAACGCCGTCACCTTCGAAAGGACCGATGTCGCCGCCCGACCCGCCTCGTACACGCCACCCCGCACGAAGCCGTTCGCGAAAGCCTCGTTGATCTTCGCGTTGTCCGGGATCTCCGGCAGCCCCTCGATCCACAGGTCGCGCGGGATGGGGATCATGGTGGTCGTGTCGGTCTCCGGGTCGATCGACAGGATCATGATCGAGTCCGCCAGGTAGCTTCCGCCCCCATGCTCCGGACCGCCGTAGCCGTACATCGCCACGTTCACCCGGTCGCTCCCCATCAGCGGGAAGAACAAGGAGGTTGAGAGCGATCCGGCCGAGCTGACTTCGTCGTTGAATGCCGTCACGCGCTGCCACAGCAGCCAGCCGCCCGTGCAGCCGCTCAGCAGAACGATGACCAGGAAGAGCACCACATTGCGCTTCCACCGGCCCCGGCGGGGCGCCGACTCCCGCGATCGCCGCTGCGGGTTCATGGGATCGACGCCGCGTGCGCGAAGCATCTGCTCGCGTTCGGCTGCCTCCCGGATCCGGCGCGTGCGCGGCGACTCGGTGGCGTGGCTCGTCCGGCGGTCGCGCCGGTTCATCGGCAGCACATCGGTTCGGTGAACGGGTCCTCATGCGGGAAGGCGAGCGGACGACAGGATATCCCGATAAGGCGCCGATCATGTGCCGGTAAGGCTCCGCCTGGATCCTGACCCGATGGCGCTGGCCCACGACGCGGGGGGGGGGGCGGGCGCGCGCGCCGGGGGGCGGCGGGGGGGGGCGCGGGGCGGCGC
>Ga0214472_10000705_pt1 | contig 40605 bp, 40 predicted proteins | sample RVTome_6_FD_207662 | JGI IMG/M metagenome (GOLD analysis project Ga0214472, IMG submission 207662) | Soil microbial communities from uranium-contaminated site in the Upper Colorado River Basin, Wyoming, United States - RVT140D175 | ecosystem: Environmental > Terrestrial > Soil > Contaminated >...
TCTGACCCCTGTTTTGGTCGCCACGGTGACGCGAAGGGGTCCAGCTCCAGGTGATGCAAGGGTTCCTTCAGCTCGGTGAGGTGGTAGACGGAGCGCTCGACCACGTTCTTGAGCTCACGCACGTTGCCGGGCCATGGATGATCCAGCAGCGTCTCGGCCGCCTCGCGGGTGAAACCTGCGAACAGTTCACGCCCGAGTTCGCGCGTCATGCTCATCGCGAAGTGCTGGGCCAGCAGCAGGATGTCCTCGGGACGCTCGCGCAGCGGTGGCAGCGTGATCACGTCGAAGGCCAGGCGGTCCAGCAGGTCCGCGCGGAAGCGGCCGCTATCGGCCAGCGCAGGCAGGTCCTCGTTGGTCGCGCCCACCACACGCACGTTCACGCTCAAGGTATGCGTGCCGCCCACGCGCTCGAACTGCCCGTACTCGATCACGCGCAGGATCTTCTCCTGCATGCGCAGCGGCACAGTGGCGAGTTCGTCCAGCAGCAGGGTGCCGCCGTCGCTGAGCTCGAAGCGGCCTTTGCGTTGTCGGGTGGCACCGGTGAACGCGCCAGCCTCGTGGCCGAACAGCTCCGACTCCAACAGGGATTCGGTCAGGGCCGCGCAGTTCAACTTCACGAAGGGCTGCTCCCAGCGCGGCGAGAGGTAGTGCAGGCGCTCGGCGATCAATTCCTTGCCGGTGCCGCGCTCACCGATGACCAGCACGGGGCGATCGAGGACGGCGCTGCGCGAGGCCTGTTCCAGACAGGTCACGAAGGCGGGGGATTCGCCAAGGATCGAGCCAGCAGTGGCCATCGGGAGCGCCATATGGCGGATATCACCATATCGATAGCGACACGCGCAAACATCTATGACGGAAATCGCTAAATTCGGCAGGACTCGGGACTCGAGACGCGGGGCTCGGGACCTTCTTTCCCCTTTGTACGCAAGGACTTAGCTTCTTGCGGCCTAAGTTGGCACGGCATCTGCATTAAGGAGGGCGAGCGGCGGGATCCAATGATCTCAGCCCGCAGGGCAAGGAAGACACGACGCGCCAGGACGGCGCCACGCAATGAGAGGGAATGACGATGGGCATCTTCAGCCGCATGAGCGACATCATCAACGCGAACATCAACTCCATGCTGGACAAGGCGGAGGACCCCGAGAAGATCGTCCGCCTGATGATCCAGGAGATGGAGGACACGCTGGTCGAGGTGCGCTCCGCTGCCGCCCGCGCGATCGCCGACAAGAAGGAGATCGCGCGTACGCGTCTGGCTTACGGCACCGAGGTCGAGGGTTGGGAGGCGAAGGCCGAGCTCGCGATCTCCAAGGGTCGCGATGATCTCGCCAAGGCCGCGCTCGCGGAGCGCAAGCGGATCGAGAAAGCGCGGGACGCGCTGGACGAGGAGTTCGCCAAGGTCGAGGAGGCGCTGGCACGCTTCAACGAGGACATCGCGGTGCTCCAGGACAAGCTGGCCGACGCCAAGGCCCGCCAGAAGTCGATGATCGTCCGTCACAACACGGCGACGGAGCGCCTCAAGGTGCGCGAGCGCATCCATGACCATCGCATGGACGACGCGATGATCCGCTTCGAGGCTTTCGAGCGGAAGATGGACGACATGGAGGGCAGGATCGAGGCCTACGATCTCGGCAAGCGCGACGATCTCAAGCAGCAGTTCGATGCCCTCACCAGTGGTGAGGAGGTCGAGCAGGAGCTGGCCGAACTCAAGGCACGCATGGGCCGCACGGACGCGGAGTGAGCGACTCCGGTCGCTGAAGGACGGGGAGAACAGAGATGGGTGAAGTCATCATCATCATCATCCTGACCGTGGTCGTGCCCCTGGCGCTGATCCTCCACCACATCACCAAGTGGAAGATGGCGAAGGGGCTCACCAACGAGGATGAGCGGATGCTCCAGGACCTCTGGGAGACCGCGCGCCGCATGGAGAGCCGCGTGAACACCCTGGAGACGATCCTGGATGAGGAACGGCCGGGTTGGAGGAAGAAGGTATGAGCAGCTACCGCTACAGTCGCTACGCAGGTCAGGCGCGCGCCTCGGTGCGCGGCACCTCCAACGGGCTCTACCGGATCCCCGAGGAGGGCGTGATCCTGGGGGTGTGCGCCGGCATCGCCGACCACTTCGGCGTATGGGCCTGGATCGTGCGCATCATCGCCATCGTGCTGCTCTGCACGCTCACCTTCCCGGTGATCGTGGCCTACCTGCTGCTCGGCGTGTTGCTGCCGCAGCGTCCGCTGCGCTATGCGGGTGACCCCGTCGCGGAGCGCGAGTTCTGGCGTCGGCGCGACCGCGACGGTGTGCCGCTATGAGTGGTGATCGCACACGGCTCTATCGCGACGTAGCCAACGGACGCATCGCCGGCGTGTGTTCTGGCATCTCGGATCACTTCGGTTTCGACCTCGGCATGATCCGGGTGGCCTGCATCTTGGGCTGTGTGTTCTTCCCCTGGTTCACCATCCCGGTCTACATCCTGATGGCCGTGACCGTGCCGGTGAAACCAGATCAGGAAGGCATGACCGTCCGCAGCTGCCGCCGGATCAGAAGGAAGAAGGCTGAATCGGATGCGGCGGCCGATGCACCCGAAGCGGAGGCCAGCGAGGACACCGACTGGAAGCGTTTCCAGCAAGGCGTGAACCGCGCACCGCGTGAGACCTTCCAAGCCGTTCGCCACAGTTTCCGTGAACTGGAGGCCAAGCTGCAGCGCATGGAGCGCTACGTGACCTCCCGCCACTACGACCTCGATCGCGAGTTCCGCGATCTGGAGACCTAGGTTCCCCGTCCGGTCGGGCCAGGGATGGCCCGGCGGACCCTAGGCTAGGGCGACACCGGACTCGCCATGGCTTTGTTGCAGGCCCGTCCTCGGATGCTCACTTAGCTAGCAGTAAGCTCCGCTCCTCGGACGGACCTGCGCCTCGCCCTGGCTTCGCCGGAGCCGCCCGAAGCGCCCTGGGAGGTCAGGCCCGTCCTCGGATGCTCACTTACTATCTGTAAGCTCCGCTCCTCGGACGGCCCTGCGCCTCGCCTCACCGTCGCCGTGAGCCGCCTCGACATCGGTGGGGTCCATGCCCGAGGTCCGGGGTCCGGGGTCCGGGACCCGGGGCACCGCGGAGCGGCAGCCTGCGGCGGGTACAATCGGCACCCCCCCCTGGCCGGTACTCACGATGCCGCTCGCTAACCCAGCCAAGCTAACCCGCACGGGTCGCTCGCGCCTGTGAGGTGGCTGGCGGCCATCGGGACCTTGCTCTGTTGCTGGCCGGCGACAGCTACCGAGCTGGCTCCAGAACCTGAGGTGAAGGCTGGGTTCGTCCTGAACATCGCTCGCTTCGCGCGCTGGCCCTTGGCTGGGCTGGAGGGTCGCGAGATCCCGCTGTGCCTGCTGGGCGAAGGCAGCCTCGACACAGTGACTGAGCTGCTGGAGGGCCACTTGGTACGCGGCCGGACGGTGGCGGTGCATCGGATCGAGAGTGTGGAGCAAGTCACGTCCTGCGCGATCGTGTTCATCGGCGCGGCGATGGACGAGCAACTCCCGCAGATCTGCGCAGCGGCGGAATCAGGCTCCACGCTGACCATGTCCGACTCCGATGGGTTCGCAGATCGCTGCGTGATGATCAACATCGTGCGCGAGGGCCTGCGCCTGACGTTCGAGGTCAACCAGCGCTCGGCGCTGCGTGCGCGCATCCAGCTCAGCTCCGAACTGCTGAAGTTGGGTCGCCTGACGGATTGGCACGATGGCTAGCGGCGGCATGCTCAGAGCCAGGAAGAGCCTGCGCTATAAGCTCACCTTCGCGAGCCTGATAGCGACGGTCGCAGCGCTGCTGACCAGCGGTGCGCTGTTCATGTTCTTCCTCTACAGCTGGGGTCTGGACGACATGGTCTCGGACCTGCAGATCAAGGCCGATGTGGTGGCCGCGAACAGTCGCGCCGCGCTGGCCTTCGGTGATACCAGCTACGCAGCTGAGACCCTGCAGGCGTTCTCCCTGGAGCCCGACATCAGCGAGGCGGCGCTGATCCTGCTCGACGGCACGGTCCTCGCGCGCTACCAGCCGACCGGTGGCAGCACCGACCCCGTGGGCGCCTTCACCGGCCTGCGTCCCGGACTGACCATGAGTGCCGACCATGTACTGCTGCTCGAGCCGGTCGAACTGGATGGCGAGGTGCTGGGCAACCTGTTCGTGCATCAGGACCTGGACAGTCTCTACAGCCGCTTACTGAGCTACCTCGCGGTGATGATGATGGCGGTGCTAGCCGCGCTGACGGTTGCCTGGCAGCTCTACCGGCGCCTGCAGGCACGCATCGAGAAACCTTTCCTCGAACTGGTCGCGACCGTCTCCGAGGTCTCCAAGGACCGCAACTACGCGCTGCGCGTGCAGTCGCGCACCGACGATGAGCTCGGCACTCTCATCGATGGTTTCAACGAGATGCTGCGGCAGATCGAGAGCCGCGACCAACGCTTGCGGAACCACCAGGAGTTTCTGGAGCGCCAGGTCGAGCGGCGGACCAAGGAGCTCAGCGACGCCAACGAGCAGCTGACCGGAGAGATCGATGTCCGTCGCCGGGCTGAGGCCGAGATGCGGAAGCTCTCCAGCGCGGTGGTGCAGGCGGCCGATGCGGTCATGATCACGGATACGGAAGGGCGGATCGAGTACGTGAACCCTGCTTTCGAGCGGATGACCGGCTACCCCGCCGTTGAAGCGATCGGTCAGACCCCGCGCTTGCTGAAGTCGGGCAAGCACAAGGATGAGTTCTTCAGTCAGCTCTGGCGCTCGATGGAGGCCGGCCAGATCTTCCACGACGTGATCGTGAACCGGCGCAAGGACGGGACCGAGTACTACGAGGAGGTCACCATCGCCCCGGTCCGCGATGCCGATGGCGAGGTCACCCACTTCATCTCCACCGGTCGCGACATCACAGACCGTATGCGCACCCAGGAGCAGCTGCGCCACCTGGCGCACCACGATGCCGTGACCGGCCTGCCGAACCGCGTGCTGCTGATGGACCGTATCGAACAGTCGCTGCACCGCGCACGCCGGCACGACCTGGCCTTCGCGGTACTGTTCATCGATCTCGACGGCTTCAAGACCATCAACGATAGCCTCGGTCACCACGCTGGCGATCAGTTGCTGCGCGGCGTCGCGCAGCGCCTGAGCGCCGCCGTCCGCAACGAGGACACGGTCGCTCGCCTGGGCGGTGACGAGTTCGCCGTGGTGCTGGATAGCCTGCGCTCCAGCGCCTCGGTCACCGCGGTCGCTGACAAGCTGCTCGATGAGATCTCGCAGCCGATGCTCGTCGAGGGCAAGTCGCTCAAGGTGACCGGTAGCATCGGCATCGCGGTGTATCCGAACGATGGCGAGGCCGTGCACGAACTGCTACGCCGTGCCGACAGTGCCATGTACCTGGCCAAGCGCTCCGGCAAGAACAACTTCCGCACCTACTCCAGCGGTGGGGACAGTGAGATCTCCGGTCGCCTCGAGCTGGAGCAGTTCCTGCGCCGCGCGGTCGATGAGGAGACGTTCCTGCTCTACTACCAGCCGCAGATCCGGGTCGATACCGGGGCGGTGGTCGGGGTTGAAGCGTTGCTGCGCATCAAGCACCCGACGCTGGGGCTGCTTGATCCCGCGCGCTTCTTGCCCATCCTCGAGGAGACAGGCCTCATCATGCCGGTGGGCAGCTGGGCGCTACGCGAGGCTTGCCGACAGGTCCGGCGCTGGTGCGACCAGGGGCTGCCGCCGCTGCGGATGGCGGTCAACCTCTCCGGGCTGCAGTTCGAGCAAGCGGATCTGGTCTCGCGGGTGCGTCGCTCCATCGACGAGGCAGGCATCGAGCCCAGCATCCTGCACCTGGAGATCACCGAGCGCGTGATCGTGGACACCCTGGGTAGCGCGGTGCGGGTGCTGGAGGATCTGGCGGCACTCGGCGTGGGTATCGCAGTGGATGATTTCGGTGTGGGCTACTCTTCGCTGAACTACCTCAAGCGACTGCCGATCCAGAAGCTGAAGATCGACAAGAGCTTCATCCGCGATGTGATCAATGATGCCGACGATCGCGCGATCACGGAGGCGATCATCGCGTTGTCGCACAGCCTGCGCCTGACCGTGGTCGCTGAGGGCGTGGAGACCGAACAACAGCTCGCATTCCTCGAGAACCTGAAGTGCGATGAGGTCCAGGGCCACCTGTTCAGTCCCGCGCTGGCACCGATGGCGTTCATGGCCTGGTACGCGGACAACTGTCCCCTGCAACACGGACACGCCGCGTCCCAGGACGCGATGAGGAAGGAACCTTGACCACGGCGGGGCGGCTGATCTCCGAACAGGAGGTAGCCGCGGTGCTGGACGCACTCCGGCGTGCCGACCCAGCCGCCGCAGCCCCGCTGCTGGAGCCCCTGCTCGCGCGTGATCCCGCCGATCCCAGGCTCCAGCTGCCGCTGGGACTACTCGCGATGCAGCGCGGCGACCATGCCACCGCCGAGCGCAGCCTGCGGACCCACCTCCAGCACTTCGATGACCCGGATGCGCGCCTGCGATTGGCGCAGATCCTGGTGGTGCGTGGCGGCGCGGCTGAAGCGGTGGCGCTGCTCGAACCGCTGCGGCGTTCGCATCCGCAGCAGCCGCAGCTCCAGCACGACATCGCCAACGCCTACGCCGCGAACGGGCAGCTCGAAGCGGCGCTCGCCGCCTACGCGAGCGCGGATGCCGCCGGCCTCGATCAGCCGCAGTTCCACTACAACTACGCGCTGTCCCTGCAGGCTGCGGGTGATCTCGAGGCAGCGCTGGTGCGGATCGATCGCTGCGTAGCCGGTGATCCCGGGAACCTCGATGCACGCCTCCGCGCAGTGCAGCTGCGCCGCTACCTCTGCGATTGGCGCGGGGAGGATGCGGCGGTGGCCGAACTGATAGGCGCGACGCGAGCCTACCTGGATCGCGATGACCCGCGACCGGTCTCACCGTTCATGATCAACGCACTGCCCGTGCCGTCCGCACTGCACCGGGACCTCGCCGCCAGTTACGCACGCCGCCTCGCGGCGGGCACGCCGGCGGTGAGTCGGGCACCGGTCCGAAGCGATGGCCGGCTGCGCATCGGGTACCTGTCGCCCGATCTGCACCGACATGCCGTCGGCGTCCTGGTGCGTGACCTGTTCGCCGCGCACGACCGTGACTTGGTGGATGTGCATGCGCTGTCGTTGCGCGAGGTCGCGGGTGACGAGGTTCAGACAGCGATCCGCAGAGGTGCGGATAGCTACCACGCACTCCAGGGTCTGGCCCCCATGGATGTCGCACGCCGCATCGGCGCGCTGGGCCTGGATGTTCTGATCGATCTCGGTGGTTTCACCCAGGGCACGCATCCGGTGATCACCGCCGCGCGACCAGCGCCCGACATCGTCAGTTGGCTCGGCTACCTGAACACGCAGGCTGCGCCTTGGATCGACTACGTGATCGCCGACGCGGTGAGCCTGACCGAGGCCGAGGCCGAACACTACGGTGAGGCCATCGTGCGCCTGCCGGTCCCCGTACTCCCTGTAGTCCCCTCCGGCTACACCCCGGTGGTGAGCGAGCGTGCGCGCTGGGGCTTGCCTGAGTCAGCGACGGTGCTCGCGAGCTTCAACCACAGCTACAAGATCGATCAGGCCTGCTTCCGAGCCTGGATGTCGCTGCTGCGGGCGGGTCCGGATCGGGTGCTCTGGCTGTTCGCAGGTGATCACCCGGGAGCGCGCAGCAATCTGCTCGCTGCTGCTGCCGCGGAGGGGATCGCGGCGGAGCGTCTGATCTGGGCTGATCGCGTACCGATGCCCGAACACCTCGGACGCTTGCGACACGCGGACCTGGTGCTGGATGCCTGGAGTTACTCCGGCGGGGCCACCACCATCGCTGCCTTGGATGCAGGCGTCCCGGTACTGACCCGCATGGGCACCCGAGTACTCGACCGCATGGGTGGCGCGGTGTTGCAGCACTTGGGCTTGGATGAGCTGGTCACCGATGACGCGGCGTCCTATCTCGCTGTCGGTGAGCGCGTGCTCGCCGATCCCATCGGCCGCAGCGCATTGCGTGAGCGTGTCGCCGCATCGTTCGCAGCACGCGCCCAGCCAGCGCTGTGGGCACGCAGCCTGGAGCAGGCGTTCGTCGAGATCCAGCGCCGCAGGCGCGAAGGCCTCGCGGTCGGCGACATCCACATCGCCTGAGCCACCGGCGCGGACAGTTCCGTCCGCCAGCCGTCCGCATCCATCCGGACGGACACCCATCCTCATCCCGCCCCATCGTCCGGAACGCCCGGCGCGCGGGGCTTGCGCTTGTGAGCTGCAAGTTGGCACGCGTGTTGCATTGATATGGCTGCAGGGAAGCATCGGCCCAGGGAAGGGCCACGGAACACAGAGGCCCCGGGGTGGGCCACCAGGGAGGTGCGAGATGGGGGCTCGGATGACGGATCGCGTGAGCTGGATCGGGATCGCCGCTGCGGCGGCAGCGATCGGCATCGGTTGGGGTGGCTGCATGCGGTTGCTGTTGAGCGACGCGCCCGTCCCGGCCGTCGTGACGCTGAAGCCGGCCCCGGTCGAGCAGACCCTGGAGTTGCGCACCCTGGTGCAACCGGAGCCGCAGCAGCATAGCAACGCACGCGCGCGCCGCGACATCTGATGCGTAGGGAGCTTGATGGGGATGAGTGGGACCATGGGCAGGATCGCTGACACCTCCGGGCAGGACATCGTCGTCGACGCGGGACCGCGTCGCCGCCGCCGCCTGTTGATCGTTGGGGGCGCGTTGACCCTGCTGGCGATCGCCGGCGTGCTGGCTACGCCCTCGGTACGGCGCTGGTCGGACTCGGATCAGTCCGTGTCGGCTGCGCGCCTGCGCTACGCCACCGTCGAGCGCGGCACCTTCATCCGCGATGTCGCGTCGCAGGGGCGGGTGGTGGCCGCGGTCAGCCCCACGCTGTTCAGCCCTGGCTCCGGCACCGTGACCCTCGCCGTGCAGGCCGGCGATACGGTGGAGCCCGGCCAGCTGCTGGCCGAGGTCGCTAACCCCGAGCTCGCCAGTCAGCTGGAGCAGGAGCAATCGCGCCTGGCGGAGCTGGAGATCGAGGTCGAGCGCCAGGACATCCAGATGCGTCAGCAGTTGCTCGCCGACCGCCAGCGCGTGGATCTCGCCGAGGTACGGATCACCGCAGCCGAGCGCGAACTGCGGCGCGCCGAGCTCAGCTACCAGTCGCAGGTCATCAGCACCCAGGACTACGAGGAGGCCCAGGACAACCTCTCCACGGCCCGCCTGGAGCACACCCATGCTGATCAGGATGCCGCGCTGAGCGAGGAAGCGCTGGAGTTCGAGTCGCGTACCCGCCAACTCCAGCTCGACCGCCAGCGGCTGATGGTCGCTGAACTGCAGCGCCAGGTGGACCTGCACGAGATCCGTTCCCCGGTGGCCGGCATCGTCGGCAACCTGGCGGTGGACCAGAAGGACGCGGTGTCTGCGAACCAGCCGCTGATGACCGTGGTGGACCTCAGTGCCTACGAGGTCGAACTCCAGGTACCCGAGGCGTTCGCGGATGATCTCGGCATCGGCATGGCCGCCGAGATCACGGTGAACGGTGTCAGGTACCCGGGGCTGGTCTCCGCGGTCTCGCCGGAGGTGCAGCAGAGCCAGGTCCGTGCACGGCTGCGCTTCGACGACTCGGTGCGCCCCGAAGGGCTGCGCCAGAACCAGCGCGTGACCACCCGCATCGTGCTCGACCAGCGCGAAGGCGTGCTGATGGTCCAGCGCGGCCCCTTCTACGACAGCGGCGCGGGTCGCATCGCCTACGTGGTGGACGACGGTACCGCTCTGCGCCACGCGATTGTGACGGGGGCGACCAGCCTCTCGTCGATAGAGGTCATCGACGGCTTGGCCGAGGGCGACACCATCGTGTTGTCCAGCCTCGACCAGTTCAACGGCGCTGAGCGCCTGCTACTCACTGATTGATCGGAAATCACGGAGGATCCCGAGATGCTGCATATGGACCACATGAGCAAGGTGTACCGGACCGATCTGGTCGAGACCCACGCGCTGCGCGACTTCAACCTGCATGTGAAGTCAGGTGAGTTCGTCGCCGTGACCGGGCCGTCAGGCTCAGGGAAGACGACCTTCCTGAACATCGCAGGCCTGCTCGAGACCTTCAGCGCCGGCACCTACAAGTTGGATGGGATCGACGTCAGCAACATGGACGACGATGACCGCTCGCGCATCCGGAACGGCAAGATCGGCTTCATCTTCCAGAGCTTCAACCTGATCCCGGACCTCGACCTGTTCGACAACGTGGACGTGCCACTGCGCTACCGCGGCATGCCTGCGGCCGAGCGCAACGAGCGCATCCGTAAGGCGCTGGGGACCGTCGGCCTGGGTTCGCGCATGAAGCACCTGCCCAGCCAGCTCTCCGGCGGCCAGCAGCAGCGCGTCGCGATCGCGCGTGCGCTCGCGGGCTCGCCCAAGGTGCTGCTCGCTGACGAGCCCACGGGCAACCTGGACTCGCTGATGGCGCGTCAGGTCATGGACCTGCTGGAGGAGATCAACGGACAGGGCGTGACCATCGTGCTGGTGACGCACGACCCGGAGCTCGCTCGCCGGGCCCATCGCAACGTGCACATCATGGACGGCCAGGTCACGGACCTGGATGCATCCCAAGCCGCCGCTGCGAGCATGAGCGAAGCAGCGGCCATGGAAGGCCACGGCTGAGGAGATCGCGATGTTCAGTTACTACCTGAGGATGGCCTGGCTCTCGATCCGCAAGACGCCGGTCCTGGTCGCGCTGATGGTCGGCGCGGTCGGCATCGGCATCGGTGTCTCGATGACCATGTTGACGATCTACCACATGATGTCGCGCGACCCGATCCCCTGGAAGAGCGACCAGCTCTACTCCGTGCGGGTGGACAACTGGGATGCGGATGAACCCTACGACGAGGATCTCCCCGGGCAATCGCCCTTCCAGATGACCTACATCGATGCGACCAACATCTACGATGCCGGGCGCGCGTACCGTGAGACGCCGATGTTCAAGTCCTGGGGTGTGGTCGAGCCCTCGAACCCGGAGCTGCGCGCGGAGAACCACATCTTCCGCATGACCGGTTCGGACTTCTTCGCCATGTTCGACGTGCCCTTCCTCTACGGTGGTCCCTGGGACCATGAAGCGGACGCGGCGGCCTCGCGCGTGGTGGTGCTGTCGCGCGATCTCAACGAGACCCTGTTCGGCGGTGAGGACAGCGTCGGTCGCGACCTCAGGATCCGTGGTCAGGACTTCCGCGTGGTCGGCGTGATCGACGAGTGGGAGCCGCAGCCCAAGTACTACGACCTCAACAACGGTTCCTTCGATGAGGGTGAGGATGTGTTCCTGCCCTTCAACCTGGTGCGGCATGAGCAGTACCAGTCGGCCGGCAACAACAACTGCTATCAGGGTGACCCGGCGCCCGGTTGGGAAGGGCGCCTGGCTGGCGAGTGCATCTGGATCCAGTACTGGGCCGAGCTGCGTAACCCGCAGGAGGTCGAGGAGTACCAGACCTTCCTCAACGCCTACACGGACGAGCAGCGCGCCTTGGGGCGCATGCCCAGGCCGAACAACAACCAGCTCTACAACGTGACCGAATGGCTCGCGATGCAGGAGGTGGTGGACGAGGATGTCTCGGTCACGCTGGGGCTATCCGTCCTGTTCCTGGCCGTCTGCCTGTTCAACACCATCGGCCTGCTGTTGGCCAAGTTCCTGGGCAAGAGCACCGAGACCGGCATCCGCCGCGCGCTAGGTGCCAGCCGCTCTGATGTGTTCCGCCAGCAGCTGGTGGAGGTGGGACTGATCGGTATCGGCGGTGGTGTGGTCGGCCTCGGGCTCTCGCTGCTAGGCCTCAAGGGCCTGCAGATACTCACCATCGACACCGAGCAGCTGGTAACGATGGACCTCACGATGATCGTCGCCGCGATCGCGCTCGCGCTGGTAACCACGATCCTCGCGGGGCTCTACCCGGCCTGGCGCGTCTGCCAGATGCCGCCAGCCATCTACCTCAAGACCCAGTAGGAGGGGACCGAGATGAACCTGCATATCCGACCGATCCTCTCCGCGATGCTGCGCAACAGGACCGGCGCCATCCTGATGGTGCTGCAGATCGCGTTCACCTTCGCGGTGATCGTGAACTCTACCTTCATCATCCAGACGCGCATCGAGAAGATGTCCCGTGATACCGGCATGGATGAGCCGGACATCATCTCGCACAGCGTCCAGGGCTTCGGCGACGACTTCGACTCACACGCCATGGTTCGCGAGGACATGGCCTGGCTGATGGCCCAGTCCGACATCGTCGCTGCCACGCCGATCAACTCTACGCCGCTCTCCGGCGGCGGCTGGGGTACCGGCTTGAACCCAGAGAACGACATGGAGATCAACGTCTCCGCAGGCATCTTCTGGGGTACCGAGCACATGCTGGACACCTTGGGTGTGCAGCTGGTGGCGGGACGCAACTTCCAGCCCAGCGAGATCGGCTGGTTCCAGGACGGCGAGGCGCTGACCCCGCAGGCTGCGATCATCACCCAGGCGCTCGCTGACCAACTGTTCCCGGATGGCACCGACCCCCTGGGTCAGCGACTCCAGTTCGGTCAGGGCGCGGACGGGGAGGATCACTTCGTGACCGTCGTCGGGGTCATCGAGCGCATGCACGGCGCTTGGGTGAGTTGGGACAGTCTCGAGAACGTCGCACTGATCTCCGGTGTGCTTCCCGGCCCATATTACCGCTACCTCATCCGCTCGCAGGATGGGATGCGTGACTCGGCCATGGCGCAGGTGGAGGAGGGCCTGGTGGACCTGAACCCGAACCGGGTCATCGGTACGCTGCGCTCGCTGGAGGAGATCAAGGCGGACTCCTACGAGGGTGATCGAGCGATGGCGGTGGTGATGGGCGTGGTCATGGTGTTGCTGATCGCGATCACCGCCATGGGCATCGTCGGGCTCGCCAGCTTTGCGGTGAACCAGCGCACCAAGCAGATCGGCACCCGTCGCGCGGTGGGTGCTCGCAAGGGCAACATCCTCAACTACTTCCTGACTGAGAACCTGCTGGTTACCACTTTCGGGCTGGTCGCCGGCGTGGGCCTGACCATCGGCTTCAACATCTGGCTGGTGAACCAGTGGGAGCTGCCCAAGCTCAACTTGATGTACATCCCGTTCGGCCTGGTGTTCCTCTGGCTGCTCGGACTGTTGGCGACCATGCAGCCCGCCCGCCGCGCATCGAACGTCTCGCCAGCGGTGGCGACCCGGACCGTATGAGGGCACCGCGAGCCACGAGCCGCGCGTAGGGGTCTGGGAAGGCCTACCCCATGCGCGCGGCCCGAGGCTCAAGGCCCGAGGCGTCGCTCGGCTGCTCGTTTAGACTGCGCTCTCCGATACACGACAGCGGCTGATCCACGGCATGCCCACGATCCTGGTCATCGACGATAACGACGCGGTCTACACCGCGCTCGAGGTGCTGTTCTCCCTGCACGGCATCGAGGCGGAGCATGCCCAGGACCCGGCCAGCGGTCTGGAACGCCTGGCGGAGGGCGATGTGGACATGGTGGTGCAGGATATGAACTTCACCGGCGACACCACCTCGGGCATCGAGGGTCGCAACCTGTTCGCCCAGATCCGCGCGCGCCATCCCGACATGCCGATCATCCTGCTCACCGCCTGGACCCAGCTCGAGCAAGCGGTCGAGCTGGTCAAGGCGGGAGCGGCGGACTACCTCGCCAAGCCCTGGGATGACGCCAAGCTGGTCACCACGGTGCGCAACCTCATGGAGCTGGGTGCGCTGGCCCGCGACCGGCGACAGCGCGATGACCGCGTGCGGCGTGAGCGTGCCGAGCTGGAGGCCGAGCACGAGCTCTGCGGCCTGGTCTACCTCAGCGAGGCCATGCACTCGCTGGTGCGGATGGCGCTGCGCGTCGCGCGCAGCGAGGTGCCGGTGCTGATCACCGGGCCCAACGGTGTCGGCAAGGAGAAGCTCGCCGAGATCATCCAGCGCAACTCCAACGTGCGCACGGGACCTTTCGTGAAAGTGAACGTGGGTGCGATCCCGCATGAGCTGCTGGAGGCCGAGCTGTTCGGCGCGGAGGCAGGCGCCTACACCGGCATCACCAAGCGCCGTAAGGGTCACTTCGAGATGGCCGATGGCGGCACGCTGTTCCTGGACGAGATCGGTGAACTGCCGCTGGAGGGTCAGGTGAAGCTGTTGCGGATCCTGCAGTCCGGCGAGTTCCAGCGCTTGGGCTCCAGCCAGGTGCAACGCGTGAAGGTGCGCGTCGTCACCGCGACCAACCAGGACCTGGATGCGGCGGTCGCAGAGGGGCGCTTCCGCGAGGACCTGTTCTATCGGATCGATGTGGTGCGGTTGGAGGTTCCGGCGCTGGAGCGACGCCCGGAGGACATCCTGCCTTTGGCGGCGGCGCTGCTGGAGGCGGGTAGGGAGCTGGATCCGGGCGCTCGGGCCGCGTTGCTGGCCCATGCCTGGCCGGGCAACGTGCGCGAGGTGGAGAACCGCCTGTCGCGTGCGCAGTTGCTAGCAGACGGGCGCGCGATCAGCGCCGAGGATCTGGGGCTCGCCGAGTTCGCGGACGGCGAGGGACCGGATGCCGCAGAGATCCGGCGCGCGCTGGAGAAGGCTGGCGGCACGGTGGCCAAGGCCGCCCGCGCGCTGGGCTTGAGCCGCCAGGCGCTGTACCGCAGGATGGAACGCTTCGACATCCCCAACGATCGGAGCTGAATCCACTTGTCCCAGAGACGCACCTCGATCGAGGGGCGTATCGCGCTGCTGCTGGGTTCCCTGCTATCCATCGCCGTCGCGATCGCGGTCCTGACCCACCACTACCTGGCCGACGCGACCATCGCGATCCTGGTCAGTCTGCTGGTGACGCTGCCGCTCGCGCTGTGGCTGCTGCACCATCAGGTAGCGCCGCTGACACGCCTGCTCGCCGCGTTGGCTGATGGTGTGGCCTGCCTCAAGGACGGCGACTTCAGCTTCACCCTGGCGCAGGACCGGGACGATGAGCTCGGTGACCTGGTGACGCAGTACAACGCGGTGGTCGGGGTGCTGCGCGACGAGCGTCAGGCGATCTTCCAGCGTGAGCTGCTGCTGGACACCGTCATCCAGAGTTCGCCGCTAGCCCTGGTCCTGGTCAACTCGCGTGGCCATGTGATCTACGCCAACACCGCAGCGCGGAAGATGTTCAACGACGGTCGCCGCATGGCCGGTGAGCAGTTCCCAACGCTGGTCTCGCGCATGCCTGCAGCGATGGCTGATGCGGTGCGTGGTCGCGAGGATGGGTTGTTCATGGTCGGTAGCGAGGAGGAGCCAGAGACCTGGCATCTCTCGATCAGCAGCTTCGCGCTCAACGGCCAGGCGCACGAGCTGTACCTGTTCAAGCACCTGACCCGTGAGCTGGTCCGCCAGGAGGTCGCGACCTGGAAGAAGGTGATCCGCGTGATCAGCCATGAGCTGAACAACTCGCTGGCCCCGATCTCATCCCTGGCGCACTCCGGTCAGCTGGTGGCAGAGCGGCACGATGACTCACGCCTGGCCGATATCCTCGGCACCATCGAGGGCCGCGCGCAGCATCTGAAGGCTTTCATCGAGGGCTACGCGCGCTTCGCCAAGCTCCCGTCACCGCGACCCGCAGAGGTGGACTGGGAGCGCTTCATGCACACCCTCGAAGAGACCGTACCGTTCCGTCGGAGCGGTGATCTGCCCGAGGAGTGCGCATGGATGGATGCTGCCCAGATGGAGCAGGTCATGATCAACCTGATCAAGAACGCACACGAGGCGGGCGGGGCGCCGGAGGATGTCGAGGTCGAGGTCCGCGTGCTGCCCGGCCAGGTGGCCATCCATGTGCGCGATCGGGGTACTGGCATGACGGACGAGGTGCTGCAGGGCGCCCTGCTACCGTTCTATTCGACCAAGCAATCCGGTACCGGCCTCGGGTTGCCGTTGTGCCGCGAGATCGTGGAGGCGCATGGCGGGCGTCTGGCCATCCGGGGACGCCAGGCCGGCGGCATCGAGGTCATCGCGCAGATCCCGGCCCGCCGGGTGCTGGACTCGTAGCCGCCAGCAGATAGACTCTAGCCTCTACGAGCCCGGAAGTAGCCCATGGACCGCAAGATCCTGCTGATCATCCTCTCGATCTTCCTGCCGCCGCTGGCGGTGTACCTGAAGACCAACAAGGCCGGCAAGGAGTTCGCGATCAGCCTCGTGCTGTGCTTCTTCTTCTGGATCCCGGGCGTCATCTACGCGCTCTACATCAGCACCCGCTGAAGGACTCCCCCATGGACCGCAGGTTACTCGCGAGTGCACTGACACCGCTGCTGCCCCCGCTGGCGCTGTACGTCACCGGCGATGCCAAGCCGCGAGACATCGCGATCAGTGCGGTGCTGTGCCTGCTGTTCTGGGTGCCGGGCGCGATCTACGCCTTCGTGATGCTCCAGCGCGCCTGAAGGCGCGCTGCTGACGATGGCTGACCTCCTCAGCGTCGATCCGCGCGATGGTGCCGTAGTCGCGCGCCATCCGATCATGGACGCAGCCGCGGTGGCGGCCGCGATCAAGGCCTGCGCCCGTGCTCAGACCACCTGGCGGAAGCAGGGATCCGAGGAGCGCGCGGCCGTGCTGCGCGAGGTCGCTGCGCTGCTGCGGCGTGATGCCGATCGCCACGCGGCCCTGATGACGCGCGAGATGGGCAAGCCCATCACCCAGGCACTGGCGGAGGTCGAGAAGTGCGCCTGGTGCTGCGAGTTCTACGCCGAATCCGCCGAACGCATGCTCGCCCCGGAGCGCGTGGCCAGCGCTGCCTCCGAGAGCTGGGTCAGCTTCCAGCCCCTGGGCGTGGTGCTGGCGGTGATGCCTTGGAACTTCCCTTACTGGCAGGCGATCCGCGCCGCGGCACCAGCACTGATGGCTGGCAACGGCATGGTGCTGAAGCACGCTTCCAATGTGATGGGCTGCGCGCTCGCCATCGAAGCCACCTTCCGCGATGCCCTATCGTCCATGGGTGCGCCGCCGGACCTGTTCCGCAGCCTGATCATAGGCAGTGCGGAGGTCGCCAGCGTCATCGACCATCCCGCGATCTCGGCGGTCACCCTGACCGGCAGCACGCCGGCGGGCCAGGCGGTGGCCAGTCGCGCGGGCGCGAACCTGAAGCCGACGGTGCTGGAGCTCGGCGGCTCCGATGCCTACCTGGTTCTGGCCGATGCCAACCTCGACCTCGCGGTGGAAGCCTGCGTCACGGGCCGCATGTTCAACGGTGGACAGAGCTGCATCGCGGCCAAGCGCTGGATCGTGGAGGCGCCGCTGCGCGCAGCTTTCACCGAACGCGCCGTCGCCGCGATGGAAGCCTACGTGCCCACCGACCCATCGGAGCCGGAGAGTCTTCTGGGACCGATGGCGCGGGTGGACCTGCGCGACGAACTGCACGAACAGGTGCTGCGCGCGATCGCAGCGGGCGCCAAGGTCCTGCTGGGCGCGGAGCTGCCCGATCGCCCGGGCGCCTGGTACCCGCCGACGGTACTGGACGGCGTGCGGCCCGGGAACCCGGCCTTCGACGAGGAGCTGTTCGGGCCGATAGCGACCATCACCATCGCGGCGGACGAGGCCGAAGGTATCGCGCTGGCCAACCGGAGTTGCTTCGGCCTGGGCGCCGCGGTGTTCACCGGTGACCCCGCGCGTGGCCGGCGTATCGCGGAACAGGAGCTCGAAGCGGGCAGCTGCTTCGTCAACGACTTCGTACGCTCCGACCCGCGTCTGCCCTTCGGCGGCATCAAGGCGTCGGGGTACGGGAGGGAGCTCGGGCGCGAGGGGATCCGGGCGTTCGTGAACGTGAAGACGGTGTGGGTGCGGTAGACGCCGCACGCCGCACGCCGCACGCCGCACGCGTCGCCACGGCACACGGTATGTTGACGCCCGGGATCCGGCGACCCGTGTAGGAGCGGCCTTGCGGGCCGCGATCTCGGGTCGCGTGGTGCCGTCGCTCCGGGCCTCGGGCCTCGCGTCGGTCGGAAGCTGCGCACGGACCTGCGCGAGGCTCGCGGCACGAGGCTCGCGGCTGGCCTGCCTGCTGCGTCGTGCGTCTCGCGTCTCCCGCTACTCCCCGTAGCCGAGCTCCGCCAACATCGCCCCCGCGATCGCCCAGACCTTCGCGGCGGTGTCGGCATCCAGCGCGTCGCGCCAGCCGCCGGCGCGCCCGGCACGGAAATGCGAACGCGCATCCTCCTGACCGGCGTTACGCCCAGACAGTTTTCGGAAGGAGCTGGCCTCGGCGACCGCAGCCATGATCTCGTCGCCAGCGTCCGCGCCCAGCGCTCGGACCACCGACCCCAGCGCGCCTGCGGTATCTGCGAGCAGATCCTCGTAGCGCAGTTCTAGGTAGCGCGCGCCCAACTGTTCGTGGCCGCTGCTGCGCACCGAGGCCATGGCCCGCGCCCAGACCTCCGCGGTCTCCTCGGCGACGCTCGCCAGGCTACGGTCGAAGCCTGGCTGCACGCGCTTGCTGTGGTGCCAGACCGAGACCGCGACATCACGCACATCGCGGATCACATGCACGAAGCTCGCGGTCGGGAACAGCAGCGCGATGGTCGAGAGGAAGGAGACGTTCGCTGGTGTGCGTTCGCCGATATGCCGCGCGTCCGGATCGGCGGCGCTGCGCAGGCGATCCAGCAGCAGGCCGCGCAGCATGCGCACCGCGCTCGCCTCATCGGGCAGCGGGTAGCCAGCGAGCTCCGGGAACAGCTTGTTGTTGCGATCCAGCTCCTCGCTGTAGCGGCTGATCGCGCGATCACCTTGCTGCAACAGACCGTCGAGCAGGTGACCTTCGCCACGGCATGAGATCTCGGGATGCGCATCCAGCGCGCGCTCAACCCAGGTGGTCCCCGACTTACCCTGGCCGCCGACGAAGAACAGGCTGCGGCCACGCCACCAGGCCAGCGCTTCCTCGAGGTCGCGCAGGTCGAGCTCAGCCACCGGCGGCGTCGGTCGCTGCGGGCGCTTCGGCCTCATCGGGCGGAAGCAGGGTGGATGGATCCACCCAGGTGCCGCGCAGACGGATGCGCCAGTCCAGGTGCGGTCCGGTCGCGCGCCCGGTGGAACCGATCGCGCCGATGGGGTCGCCCTGCTGCACCTCATCACCCACCGCCACATCCAGCCGTGACATGTGCAGGAAGCTGGAGACCATGCCCTGACCGTGGTCCAGGAACACCGTGCCGCCGGAGTAGAACAGGTCAGGTTCCGCCAGGGTCACGATCCCGGCCGCCGGTGCCACCACCTGGGTGCCCACCGGCATCGCCACATCCAGGCCCCAGTGGATGCGCAGGCGCTGCTCGTCGTTGTAGCGCCGCGCGGTGCCGTAGGTGCCGGATACGCGACCACGAACGGGCCAGATGAATCCATGGCTGAAGTCGCTGCGATCATCGCGGCGCGTGCGCGCTGCATCGATGATCTGCTGCTCGGCAGCCACACGCCGCAGCTCCTCATCTGAAGGTGTCAGCGTGTTCTGCGGTACGCCCTCGACCACCGTGACCGCGAACTCGCGCGGCGCGATGGTGTAACTGAAACCCATGCCACCGCCGTCAGGGAAGCTCGCACGCACGGCCAGTTCATCGCCGGCATCGCGCGCCAGGCCGAGCACGAAGTGACCGTCGCTGCCGACCATCACCGACTCGCCCCCGACGCTGAGTTCGGTGCCGGGCTCGGTGGTCCCGATCAGCACCGCCCCGGGGATCAGCGGCCCGTCGAGCTGCAAGCGCGGCTCCGCCGCCGCCACCGCGACGGCGCTGAAGATCAGCGCGAGGAACATGCGCCGCATCAGCGGCGGCTCAGCATCGGGCCCAGCGGCCGACCGCCGAGTAGATGCAGGTGCAGGTGGAACACCTCCTGCCCGCCGTGGTCCTTGCAGTTCATGATCAGGCGGTAGCCCTCGTCGGCGATGCCCTCCTGCTCTGCGAGCTGGCGCGCGACGACGAACAGCTTGCCGATCAGCGGTGCGTCGGCGGCTTCGATGTCGGCCGCGGTAGCGATCGGCTTGTTGGGGATGATCAGGATGTGGGTCGGTGCCTGCGGTGCGATGTCGCGGAAGGCGGTGACCTCGTCGTCCTGATAGACGATGTCGGCGTTGATCTCGCCGGAGACGATGCGCTCGAACAGCGTGCTCATGACGCGCGCAGCACGCTGCGGACAGCCAGCGCCAGATCGGGCAGCATCACCGGCACGCCCTGCTCGATCGGGTAGGCCCATTCCTGGTTATCGGTCACCAGCAGCGTGTCGGTGAGTGCGATCGCCGCGGCACCCGCGGCGTCCTTCAGCGTGCCGTCGGCCAGCGCTGCGCGCAGGGCCTCGAGTTCAGCGGGTTTCGCCGGGTGCAGGGGCTGACCCGAACGGGGGCAGCGCAGGATATCCAGCAGCTTGGTGTCGATCGACATGGGCTCGCTCGCGGTGCGGTGGAGGCGGCCTAGGCTCGCACCGCCGCGCCGGGCTGTCCAGCGAGGGGTTCAGTCCCCGCTCAGTCCCGGCTCAGTCCCGGCTCAGTCCCAGTCCGCACCGTAGTGGATGGTGATCTCACTGCCGGCCGGGATGCTGTTCACGGTGTACAGCTTCTCGCCGTCGAACTCGGCGTTGGGCTCGCCACGGTGGTTCAGGTAGCGCAGTGCGTTCTGACCGTCGATGCCGTATTCGGTGTCGGTCTCCTCGTCGTGGACCCACAGCACGTAGGTGCCATCGTCCTCGACGATCGGGCCCAGGTAGTCACCGAGGTAGGTGCCCACAGGGATCTCCACGCGGGCGAACAGGCCCTTGCCGTGGATCGGGGACTCGTCGACGTAGATCAGCTCTTCCATGGGTGCCTCCAGCGCGGCCGCGCAGGATACCGGGACCACCGGGAGAAGCAAGACCTGGGGGACGCGGTTGCCACGAGCTACGAGCCGCGAGCTTCGCGCAGGGCGCCAGGGACGCTGACCACCTACGCGCGGCCCGAGGCCCGCGGCCCGGGGCGCTTCAGCTAGACTCAGCCCCCGCAACTGGAGTCGCCCATGCCCACCTGCCTCACCCTGCGCCACTTGCCCTTCGAGGGCCTGGACACCATGGCGTCGATGCTGGTCGAGCGCGGCTTCGAGGTCCGCTACCTGGACGTGGCCAAGGACCCGGTGGACGCGGCCGCCTGCGCAGCCGCCGATCTGCTGATCGTGCTCGGTGGCCCGATAGGCGCCTGCGACGAGGCCGCCTACCCCTTCCTCCTGGACGAGCTGGCGGTGATCCACGCGCGGATCGAGGCCGACCAGCCGCTGCTCGGGATCTGCCTGGGTTCGCAGCTGATGGCGCGGGCCATGGGCGCGCGCAACCACTCAGGCACTGCGGTGGAGATCGGATGGTCCGAGATCGAGCTCACCGCAGCCGGTCAGGACTCCTGCCTCGTGCCGCTGGCCGAGGGCCCGGTGTTCCAGTGGCATTCCGACACCTTCGATCTGCCAGAGGGCGCGACTCAGCTGGCCCGCAGCGCGGTCTGCGCCCAGCAGGCCTTCCAGCGCGGTCGCGCGCTGGCCTTGCAGTTCCATCCGGAGGTCAGCGCCGCGCAGCTACAGGTCTGGTACCTGGGCCATGCGCGCGCCTTGGCAGATCCTGCCAGCCCCGATGTGCATACCCTGCGTAACGATGCGGACCGCTACGCCGCGGATCTCACCCGGCGCTTGGCGCAGATGCTGGATACCTGGTTGGCTGAGGTCGAGCTGGGCCGCGGCTAGCCCGCGCTACCAGGGCAACTCCTGCCCGTCGGCGTGCCAGAAGCTGCCGGTACTCGACAGGTCCAGCGCCTCGATGCGCGCGACGATGCCCCGCGCCGAGTCCACCGCGTCAACGTTGGCATTGGCGCCACCCATGTCGGTGCGCACCCAACCTGGGTGGATCAGTGCCACCGCCACGCCCTCATCGCGTAGGTCGTTCGCCAACGAGCGCCCGGCCGCATTCACCGCCGCCTTGGACATGCGGTAGCCGTAGTAGCCGCCTGAATCGTTGTCGGCCATCGAACCCATGCGGCTGGTGATGATCGCGACCTTGGAGCCGGCGTGCAGATGACCGTGCAGCGCGCGCAGCGTCATCAGCGGCCCCATCGCATTCACGCGGAACTGTGCCTCCAGGTCGGCGAGCATGTCGCCGCCGAGGGCGCTCAAGCTGTCGCGCTTCAGGATGCCGGCGTTGCAGATCAGCACGTCGATTGGGGTGTCGCCCATCGCGTCGCTGAGGCGCGTCAAGCTGGACCATTCGCTGACATCTACGCCTTGCACTACGGTCACATCGAGCAGGTCCAGGGCGGCGGAGGTCGCGCGGCAGGCCGCGATCACGCGCTCGCCGCGCGCCTTGTACTCGGTGGCGAGTTCGAGACCGATGCCGCGGTTGGCGCCAGTGATCAGTACGGTGCGCATGGATACTCCTAGGGAAGGTTCAGCCGAGCAGGCCCGGCAGGTTGCGCCACAGGATGTAAGTCGCCATCGCCAGCAGGAACACCGCGAAGCCACGCTTCAGCGCTGCCTGCGGCAGGCGACCGGCCAGCGCGTTGCCGGCCAGGCTGCCGACCGAGCCGACACCGGTCATGATCCCGAGCACCATCCAGTCCAGGTGCAGGTCGTGATCGTTCAGCACGCCGATGTGTTCGTAGAACCCAACCAGGCTGTTGATGGTGATGATGACGAGGCTGGTGCCCACCGCGCGCTGCATCGACAGGCCGCCGCGGATCACCAGCGCGGGCACGATCAGGAAGCCGCCGCCGACACCGACCAGCCCGGTGATCACACCCACCACGGCACCATCCAGCGCGATCAAGTGGAAGGCGCGCCGCACCGGCTCGTCGGGTGCCGTACGCGGTTTGAACATGAACCAGGCCGCGGCCAGCATCACCACCGCGAACAAGGTGAGCTGCGTGGTGCCGCTGACCCAGCGCGAAGCCCAGGCGCCGCCGTAGGTGCCCAGCATGCCGGGCAGGGCGAACCAGGCCACCGAGCGCCAGTCCACGCGGCGCTGGATCGCGTTGGTGAGGCCGCCGGTGGCCGCGATGCCGGCGACGATGGCCAGCGATCCGGCGATCGCGACCTTCTCGGGTTGGTCCAGCAGGTACACCAGCACCGGCACCGTGAGGATCGAGCCACCGGAACCGAGCAGGCCCAGCGACAGCCCGACCGCGAGCGCGCCGAGGAAAGCCAGGATCATCGCTTACGCTCGCAGTAGATGCTGTGGATCGCTTCGAGGATCCGCTGCACCTTGGCGTCAGCGAGGCGGTAATGGATCATCTGACCCTCGCGCCGGGTGTCCACCACGCCGCTGCGGCGGAGCACCGCGAGGTGTTGCGACAGCGCCGATTGGCTGAGATCCACCTGTTCGTTGAGCTGCCCGACGGAGGCCTCACCTTCTGCCAGCCGGCACAGCACGGTCAGCCGGTCCGGATGCGCCAGCGCCTTGAGCAGGCTGCTGGCCTCCTCGGCGTGGATGCGCATGGCCTCGGGGCTGACGGCGGCGGGGCGGGCTCTACTCATCGGTGTCCATGGTTCCAATATGATGTGACGGTGCGCATCATACATTAGTTGTCCCTAAATAAGCAATACCTCATAACATGCCGCTGCTCGAAGCGCAGCGCCGGACCGGAGCGGACCATGCAGGCACGCATACAGCCCTACTTCCACGACGACACCAACACCTGGACCTACCTGGTCTCGTGTCCAACCAACGCCCGCGCCGTGATCATCGATCCGGTGTTGGATTACGACGCGCCGTCGGGACGCATCGCAACCCACGCAGCCGACGCGTTGATCGCGGTGGTGCGGGAGCAGGGCATGACGCTGGACTGGATCCTGGAGACGCATGCGCACGCCGACCACCTGAGCGCCGCCAAGTACCTACAGGCCGAGCTCGGCGGCGAGATCGGTATCGGGCGCGGCATCACCGAGGTCCAGGCCACCTTCAAGACCGTGTTCGACCTTGAGCCTGGCTTCGCGACCGATGGATCGCAGTTCGATCGGCTGATCGACGAGGGCGACGAGCTGGCCTTCGGCGAGTGCCGCCTGCGCGCGATGGCGACACCCGGTCACACCAGCGACTCCATGACCTACCTGGTCGACGACGCGGCCTTCATCGGCGACACCCTGTTCATGCCGGACGGTGGCACTGCGCGCTGTGACTTCCCCGGTGGCGATGCCGGGTTGCTGTACGACTCGATCCAGAAACTTTTCGCGCTGCCGCCTGAGACGCGCATCTTCGTGAACCACGACTACGGCCCCGACGGTCGCGCCTTCCAGAACCAGACCACGGTGGCGGAGGAGCGCGAAGACAACATCATGATCGGCGGCGGCATCAGTCGTGAGGATTTCATCGACAAGCGCCGCGCGCGCGATGCTGGTCTCAGCGCACCCAAGCTGCTGTACCCCGCGGTGCAGATCAACATCCGTGCCGGTGCGCGCCCACCCAAGGCGAGTAACGGCAGCTCCTACCTGAAGATCCCGCTGCGCTACCCCGGCTGGGACGGAGGCTGATGTAGGCGCGCCGTTCCACGGCTCGACCTGAAGCTCACGCGCCAACGCTGATGTAGGCGCGCCGTTCCACGGCGCGACCTGAAGATCAGTCGCAACCCTCATCCACGCAGTAGATCCCGTGCAGCGCCTCCAGGATGCGCAGCGCGGAAGCGTCGGCCACGCGGTAGTAGATGGTCTGGGCGACACGCCGGGTACTGACCAGCGACTGCTGTCGCAGCACCGCCAAGTGCTGGCTGAGTGCGGACTGCGACAGGTCGATGCGGGAGTTGATCTCGCCCACGCTCATCTCACCATCCGCCAGCTGGCACAGGATCATCAGCCGGCTCTCGTTGGACAGCGCCTTCAGGAGCTGCGCGGCCTTGCGGGCGTGTTCGCGCAGGTCCTCTGGGGAGAAGGTGGGCTCAGGTATGGCCATGGGCGCCCCTCTGGCTGTGCTGGCTGGGCTGGAAGGGGTCGCGGGCTGGGCGACCGGGGTGAAATATAGCAGGAGTCCCTAATAAAGCAACTTGCTATTTAGGAACAACTAATATACACTCCAGCCCTCATCGTCGATCGACCCTCAGAGGGACCTGTCATGAATACCGCATCGAACATCGACCAGCTCGTCTTCCGTATGGCCGGCAGCATGGTCCTGATCAGCATCGCACTGAGTCTTTGGCTCAGCGTGTACTGGCTGGCGCTGGCCGCATTCGTTGGCCTCAACATGCTGCAGGCCTCGTTCACGGGCTTCTGCCCCGCGGCGAAGATCCTGGCCGCCTTGAAGGTGCCCGCCGGCGCCGCCTTCGATGTGAGGCGCTGAGCGATGCGCCGGCACGCTAGCTTGCTGGCGGCATGCTTCGCGATCGCCGCAATCGGCCCGACGCTGGCCGCGGATCCGGCACCAGCGACGACGCCGAACTGGATCAGTGCGGCGCGGGTGACGGTCCCCGAGCTGCGTCGCTACGACGGCGTCATCGAGGCTGAACAGCGGTCCACGGTATCGGCCGAGGTCTCGGCGCGGATCGAAGCACTACCCTTCGATGTGGATGACTTCGTGGCGCAGGGCGATGTCATCGTCCGCTTCCGCGATGAGCAGGCGCAGGCTGGTCGCAGGCAAGCGGAAGCCGCAGTGGCAGAAGCCGAGGCGCACCTGGTCGAGGCCCGGTCCACCGAGACGCGAGTGCGCAGCGTGTTCGAACGCGGCACCTTGTCGCAGGCCGACCTCGATGCTGCCGTCACCGGTCGGCGCGCGGCGGAAGCGCGCCTGAGTGCAGCCGAGGCCTCTTTGGCCAGCGCGACCGAGCGCTTCGAGCACACCCTGGTGCGTGCGCCCTACAGCGGAATCGTCGTCACCCGTCATGTGGAGGTGGGCGAGATGGCGAGTGTCGGTCAGCCCCTGATGACCGGACTGTCTCTGGAGCATCTGCGAGTTGTGGTCGATGTGCCGCAGTCCGCGATATCAGCGCTACGCGACTACGGCCGCGCCGCCATCGAACTGCCCGATGGCAGCACCCTGGAGAGCGACGCGCTGCGCATCTTCCCGTACGCGGATCCCGCCACGCACACCTTCCGCGTCCGGGTCGGGCTCCCGGAGGGCAGCCACGGCATCTTCCCCGGCATGTTGGTCAAGGTGCACTTCCAGGCCGGTGAGACCGAAGTGCTGGAGGTACCACTCGCGGCCATCGTGCGCCGCAGTGAGGTGACGGCGGTCTACGTACTCGGCGACGACGAGCTGCCGCGCTTGCGCCAAGTGCTGCTGGGCCGCGAACGCGGTGATCGCGTGAGCATCCTCTCCGGCTTGTCCGAGGGCGAGCGCGTGGTGGTCATGCCACCCGCCCCCATCAGCAGCGATCCGGCCAGCAGCGATCCGGTCGATGACGATGGCTGAGCGTCTCGGCCTCTCCGGCACGCTGGCGCGCCAGTTCCTGCGCACGGAGATCACGCCGCTGCTGGCGCTGATCGGCCTGCTGCTGGGCCTGTTCGCGATCCTGGTCACGCCGCGCGAGGAAGAGCCGCAGATCGATGTGACCTTCGCCAACGTGTTCGTGGCCTACCCGGGCGCATCCGCGGCTGAGGTGGAGCAGCTGGTCTCCACGCCGATGGAACGCATCCTCTCGGAGATCGTCGGGGTGGAGCACATCTACTCGGTCTCCAGCACCGGCATGAGTACGCTGACCGTGCAGTTCGAGGTCGGCGAGTCGCGCAACGAAGCCATCGTGCGCCTGTACAACGCGGTCTACTCGAACGCCGACTGGCTGCCGCCAGCCGTGGGTGTCTCGCAACCCCTGATCTCACCCATGGGCATCGACGACGTGCCCATCGTCACCGGTGCACTCTGGTCCGAGGACCCGAGCATCGGCGCCCACGAACTGATGCGCATCGCGCACGCCATCGAGACCGAGCTGCAGCGGGTGCCGGGCACGCGCGACGTGTACACCATCGGTGGCCCGGAGCGCATCGTGCGCGTGACCCTGGATGCGCAGCGTCTGGCCGGCTACGGCATCGGCCTGGATCAGTTGCGCGCCAGCCTGGCCCAGGCTAACCGGGCCGTGGATGCGGGCGCCTACGCAAGCGATGACCAGGAGATCCTGGTGCAGGCCGGCACCTTCCTGACCACACCGGATGAAGTCGCGTCATTGGTGGTCGGCGTCGTGGATGGCCGTCCGGTGTTCCTAGCGGATGTCGCGACGGTGGCTCTGGGGCCTGAGCTGCCGACGCACTACGTGAGCTACGGCACCGGACCGGCCAACGATTTAGATCTTCCCGCCGGCGCCGAGTACCCGGCGGTGACCATGGCCGTGGCCAAGCAACCGGGCAGCAATGCGGTGGATGTGGCTGAAGCGGTGATCCAGCGCTTCGAGCAACTGCGCGGCAGTTTCGTGCCGGATGCCGTGCACGCCACCGTCACCCGCAACTACGGCGCCACCGCCGACGACAAAGCGCAGACCCTGATCAAGAAGCTGACCTTCGCCACCGCCTCGGTGATCCTGCTGGTGCTGTTCGCCCTCGGTTGGCGCGAGGCGGCCGTGGTCGGTGCGGCGGTCGTGGTGACCTTGGCGGTGACCCTGTTCGCCTCGTGGAGCTGGGGCTTCACCCTGAACCGGGTGTCCCTGTTCGCGCTGATCTTCTCGATCGGCATCCTGGTGGATGACGCCATCGTGGTGGTGGAGAACATCCACCGCCACATGCAGATCGGCGGCCGCAAGCTGTCGGAGGCCATCCCCATCGCAGTGGATGAGGTCGGCGGTCCGACCATCCTGGCGACCCTCACCGTCATCGCCGCGCTGCTGCCCATGGCCTTCGTCACCGGCCTGATGGGGCCGTACATGAGCCCGATCCCGATCAACGCCAGCATGGGCATGCTGATCTCGCTCTTGGTGGCGTTCATCTTCACGCCCTGGTTGTACTTCCGCCTGTTCCATCGGGCCGCGCATGGTCCTGCCGAGGCCGGGTCCGCGCACGGCGCACAGGAGGACCGCCTCTACCGATCCCTGCTGGCACAGTTCAATCGCTTCGTCAGACCCTTGTTGGCTGGCGCGGAAGGGCGCCGTCGTCGCCGGCTGATGCTGGGGACGGTACTGGTGCTGATCGCGCTGTCGCTGGGCCTGGTCGGACTGCAAGCGGTGGTGTTGAAGATGCTGCCCTTCGACAACAAGTCCGAGTTCCAGATCGTGCTGGAGATGCCCGAGGGCACCACGGTGGAGCAGACCGATCGCGTGCTCGGCGAGATCGCCGATCACATCGCGACCATCCCCGAGGTGACCGACTGGCAGAGCTACGCCGGCACCGCCGCCCCGATCAACTTCAACGGCCTGGTGCGGCAGTACTACCTGCGCCGCGCCGCCAACCAGGGTGATCTGCAGGTCAACCTAGTCGACCGATCCGAGCGTCACCGTCAGAGCCACGAGATCGCGCTGTCGATCAGGGATGAGATGCGCGCGATCGGTGAGCGCTTCGGCGGCATCGTCAAGGTGGTGGAGGTGCCGCCTGGACCCCCGGTCATGGCGCCCTTGGTAGCCGAGGTCTACGGCGGTGATGCGGCGGCACGCACGGCGGCCGCGCTCAGCGTCGCCAATGCATTCCGTGAGGTTGAGAGCATCGTCGATGTAGACACCACCCTGGAAGCGCAACAGCAGGAGTTGCTGGTGCGGGTGGATCGCCAGCGCGCCGCACGGCTGGGTGTCTCGCAGGTCAGCGTGGCTGAGGCCATCGGTACCGCGGTCCATGGTGAGGACAGCTCCTACCTGCACGATGAGTGGTCGCGCACGCCGCTGCCGATCCGGCTGCAGCTCTCCCCGGCGGATCAAGCTGACCCGGCGGTGCTGGGTGCGCTACGCGTGCGCAGTGCCTCGGGCGCCTTAGTGCCGATCGCTGAGGTCGCGGACTTCGAATGGGGCTCCCGCGACCAGTCCATCTACCACAAGGATCTGCTGCCGGTGGTGTTCGTGTTCGGCGATGCGGCGGGTGGCACCGACAGCCCGCTCTACGGCATGGCGGACATCGCGTCCAGGCTCGCTGACAGCACGGACATCGAGCAGTGGCTGACCCAGCAACCGGCTGATCCCTACCGCCCCAGCCTGAAGTGGGACGGTGAATGGCAGATCACCTACGAGACCTTCCGTGACATGGGGCTCGCGTACTCCGTGGGCCTGCTGCTGATCTACCTGCTGGTGGTGGCGCAGTTCCGGTCCTACGTGGTGCCGCTGATCATCATGGCACCCATCCCGCTGACCCTGATCGGCATCATGCCCGGCCACGCACTGCTCGGGCGGCAGTTCACGGCCACATCCATGATCGGCATGATCGCGCTGGCCGGCATCATCGTGCGCAACTCCATCCTTTTGGTGGACTTCATCCGGCAGCAGGTGGCGGAGGGCAAGAGCCTGGAGGATGCGGTGATCGAGGCTGGCGCCGTGCGCGCCAGGCCCATCGGGCTGACCGCGCTGGCGGCGATGCTGGGCGCGTTCTTCATCGTCGACGACCCCATCTTCTCCGGGCTCGCGGTGTCGCTGATCTTCGGCATCCTGGTCGCCACCCTGCTGACCCTGGTGGTCATCCCGGTGGTCTACTACGCCTATGCCGCGCGACAGACGCAGTCCCCCGGCTACAATGTCCCCTGACCGAGGGGGTCGGTCGTCGTAGTGCAGGGCGTGCACACCCACACAGCCTACGGGGACTCTGATTGATGACTTGCAAACTCACGCCGCCGCCGGGCGGCGCGTCTTGCGGTACTGTTCGGTGGCGCCGTGGGCCTGTAGCTCAATTGGTTAGAGCAGAAGACTCATAATCTTTTGGTTCCAGGTTCGAGTCCTGGCAGGCCCACCAATCAGATTAAGCAGTGCAGGGCCTCGTTAGCCAAGGGTCCGCTCCGATGTGCGAATGGTTTGCTCGGTGCCCTTCAGCGTGGAAGTATGGCGCGGTCCAGACTCTTATCTCAACCGTTAGGAGGGCGATATGCCGGCCGAACGTGTTTTACGGAGCGGGGCGGCACTGATCTGCGTGCTGCTGTACGCGATTAGCGCACAGTGGACTCGCACTGGCGCTGCGGAGACCAATCCCCTCGCGAGGGTCCAGGCAACGCTTACTGCGCGTGGGTACTGCCAATGCGTGGCGAGCGGTGTCTTCGATTCAGCGACCGGCGAAGCGATTCGCTTGTTCCAAATCGACAATGATCTGGATGCTACCGGCAGGCTGGACACCGTGACGCTGAGAGAGATCATGGACTCCGACTTCGTGGTCGAGCCAGGGGAGGTGTCGTCCCAGGACCTGGATTCAGCGCTGCGACTAGTCACTGATCGTCTTGACGCATTGGGCAACAGTTCAACGATTGCACCGAGCAGTCCGTCGTCCCAACCGAATGTGCCTGCGCCAACCCCGACCCGCGCGCAGATCGCTGTGGATGTGGATGGAGACTGGTTCAACTTTGACCAGCCATTCGATGTGGTTTGTGGAAACTCCGCTGAAGGTGCGCGCCACGGAATCGCTACAGACCAGTATTATCTTGGCCTCTGCCTATGGACGGGGGAGGGTGCTACCCGCGATCGGCCAACTGCTCTTAGGTGGTTCAGGTCTGCAGCGGACCTCGGTTTACCCGCCGCCATCGACATGGTCCGGCGGATTGAACAGGCGCTGGCAGCGCAGGAGTCGGAGAGCGGTGGATCGTAACGGGCACTCAGCCATCGTCCTCGCTGAGAAGGCGACTGATCTCTGCGACGAAGTTCCGCGCTGGCTGGTAGCCCATTTCAGAGGATTCGCGCATCAGTTGCAGCGCCCTGACTCGATCGCGTTCGACTCCATCACCATCCCAGTACTTGAGGCCGAGTTCGTACTCCGCCTCGCCTGAGCCAGCCCTGTCTGTCCCGGTGTGGTTGTCGATATCGAGGACGGTTGCGTTGGGGCCGCGACGATTCGCCATACCGCTGAACGCGGCTGTCCCCGCATTGCTGCCGCGGGATTCCCGGTATCGGGCGACCAACGGAGCTGAGTCCCGATACGACGCCGCGGGCATATCGATGCCGTTCGGTATCAATGCCCGGCTGACCGCGACCTTCTGCTCGATCTCATCGACAGTGTTCTGGAGGGCGATGAAGCGCTCAGGTGTACTTGGGTGCGCCTGACCGAAGCCGGCGTTGTCTATGGATCCACCGCCGGTCTCCGCCACCATTTCGCGCCAGAGATCTGGAGCGTCCGAGATGTCATAGCCACCCCGGTATGCCATGTAGAGACCAACGTAGTCAGCCTCCGATTCGAACTCCTGCGAGTACACCATCGCCCCCGTCTGACCGAACTGCCCCTGGGTGTTCACGCCCCGACTGGCGGCGAACAGGTCGAGCAATGTACCGAGCAGCGCGTTGGAGCGCCTCGAATCGAGGTGCTTCTGAGTGTTGTGTGCTAGTTCGTGGCCCACGACCACCGCCAGCATGTCATCCGACTGCAAGAACCGCATCATCCCAGACGTAATGTAGATGTCATGGCCATCAGCGAACGCATTGAGTGATGGGTCGTTCAAGACGTTCATGTTGCCGACACAGGCGCTCTCCGGTCGCACCGAGACCTCGAGCGATCTGTCAGAAGTTCTGTACACCGTCAGCCGGACGTCACCACCATCCTCCGACGCGGTGGCCATGAGGTTCTGCATCTGCTGAATGCTGGAGCTACCCGAGCGGATGTCGTGTCCCCCGACCGCTCGGATCTCGTCTCCTACCTGCAGGCCGGCGATAGCAGCCGGTGACCCTGGGATCACATGTACCAACGTGGGTCGACCGCTCAGGTGCAGGAGGCTACCTGCGGCCCTCCGGTAGTCGCTCTCGAACGACTCGAGGCTGTAGGCGTAGAAGCCGACGGCACCGCGGCTCATATCCTGTGCGCGGCACATATCCGCGTTTCCGATTAGGATCGGCCAACTGACGTTGAGTAATCGGCGCTGGTATTCGACCTGCCGTTCTACGACCAGTCTGCGCTGGAGATCTCGCTCCGCGGCGACTGCACTGGCGTTAGTGCTTCGCTGCGTGGTCACGGGCCCCGCACATGCCGAGACACCTAAGATGATGCACAAGAGGAGCAGACGCGATCGTGATTGCATGACGATACACCGACGATTCACACGGAACTCTGGAGATGATAGTCCAATTATTCGCAAGCCGACGGCGCGCGTGCTGCGATAGGGCGGTGACGATGGTCAGGTCTACTGACTCGATCCCAACTTCAGATTCTCGCCCTTTCCCCGGCGGCGCACCCCAAAGTCAGCAGGTTTGGAAAAGGCGTTAGGACTTCCATAACTCCGACTGGAAGGCCCCGCTGGGGCCTTCAACGCCCTGAGCGATCGCTCACCCCGTGTTCTGCAGCCCCTGCGCGATGCCGTTGACGCTCTCGACCAGCGCGCGGAACAGGGCCTCATCCTCGCGGTCCCCCGCGCGCCAGCGCAGCAGCAACTCGATCTGGATCTGGCTGATGGGATCTACGTAGGGGTTACGCAGCCGGATCGCGCGCGCCAGCCCGGGGTGTTCTGCCAGCAGCGCTTCGCTACGCAGGGCGCGTCGCACGGAGGCTACAGCCAGGCTGTGCTCCTCGAGGATGCCATCGGCTAACGGACGCAGGGGTTCCGGCGCCAGTTCGAGGTAGCGCGCGCCCATGTCAGCATCGGACTTGGCGAGCACCATCGCCACATCGGCGAGCAGGTTGTTGAGCAGCGGCCAGTCGCGGGCCAGTTCGACCACCGCAGTCTCCCCGTGCTCCACCATCGCCGCGTCCAGGCCGCTACCGACGCCGAACCAACCGGGCAGCAGCAAGCGGGTCTGGGTCCAGGAGAACACCCAGGGGATCGCGCGCAGGTCCGCGGCGCGCTTGCCTTTGCCGCGGCTGGACGGTCGCGAGCCGATGCGCATGCGCTCGATCACATCGATCGGCGTCACCGCGCGGAACAGCTCGTCGAAGCCGTCTGCATCCAGCAGGGCGCGGTAGCGAGCGCGGGCTGCGGTGGCGAAGGTTTCCATGATCGGCCGCGCGCGCGCTTCCAGCGCGTCATCACCGGTGTGAGGCGCGAGCAGCATGGCGCTCATCGCTTGCTCCAGGGATCGTGTCGCGATCCCGCGCAGCCCGAACTTGGCGTCGATGCTCTCGCCCTGTTCGGTGACCCGTTGCCGACCACCGCGCGCGCCGGGCGGCGCCGAGAGCAGGGCGCTGTGCGTCCTGCTGCCACCGCGACCCACGGTGCCACCGCGACCGTGGAAGTAGATGAGTTCGATATCGTGCGCACGCGCTACTTCGGCGAGCGCGCTCTGGGTGCGGTGCAGGGCCCAGCGCGAGGCCACCATGCCCGCATCCTTGCTGCTGTCGGAGTACCCCAGCATCACCATCTGCCGATCGCTGCGCTGACGCAGGTGCGCGCGGTAGCTGGGATCGCTGAGCAGGGCTTCCAGGATCCCGGGGGCTGCTTCCAGATCGGCCAGGGTCTCGAACAGTGGCGCGACATCCAGAGGCACGCCGTGGGTTGCGGTCAGACCCGCCCAGCGTGCGAGCAGCAGCACCGTCAGCACATCGTCCGCACCACTGGTCATGGACACGATGTAGGCACCGATCGCCTCCGTGCCGTAGCGCGACTGCGCGGTGGCGATGGCCTCGAACACGCCCAGCACCTGTGCAGTCTCATCCGTATCGCCGAGACGCTGGTCCGATGTCGCAGCCAGCGCAGCCGACAGGCGCCGCTGTCGCCCGTCCGCGTCGGTCTCCGCCCAGGCCGCATCGCTCAGCCCGGCTGCGATCACCTTGCGATGCACCCGCGCGTCCTGCCGTACGTCGATGGTCGCCAGGTGCATGCCGAAGGTATCCACCCGGCGCATCAGCCGGCGCACGGGGTGGGCGCCAGCGTTCGCGCCCAGGTTCGCTTCCAGGCTGTCGGCCACCAGCGCGAGGTCGCTGAGCAACGCGCTGGGATCGGCGTACGCACCAGCCGTATCGCGCAGGGTCGCGGCGAGTTTTCCGGCGACGCCGTGCAGGAACACACGGTAGGGCATGTCACGGTGTCGATCGACGACGCCCGCCAGATCCGCCGCAGGGTCCGCCGCGAACTGCGCGAGGCGCGCATCCAGGTCGGCGCTCACCGTGACCCGCAAGCCGGATTGGCTTAGCAGGCCGTACAGCTCGCGGACCTCACGGCGGTAGGCCTCGAGGATGCCCTGGCGCTGGCGTTCCAGCGCCTCGAGCAGGGTGGTCCCGTCCACGTTCGGGTTGCCGTCCATGTCGCCGCCGACCCAGGACCCGAAGCCCAGGACCTTCGGCGGTACCGGTAGCGCACTTGAATCGCCCCAGGCGACGGTCATCGCATCGCTGAGTGCGCCGTAGAACGCCGGGATGACCTGGTAGATCACATCCAGCAGGAAGAATTGCACCGCGTCCTGCTCATCGGCGACGGTCGGCGCGACCTCGTGCTCGCGCCGCGTCTGCCAGATGGCGGTGAGCTCCTCGCGGATCCGGGCCAGCGCAGCGCGCTCCTCCTGCGGCGTCAGGCCCGGGCGCAGGCGGTCCACCATGGCGCGCGCGATGCGCTGCTGTTTACGGAGGATGGTGCGTCGCGTGGCCTGGGTGGGATGCGCGGTCAGCACCGGCTCGTAGTGGGTCGCGGCGAGGCGCGCGGCCAATGCATCCAGGCTCATGCCCTGATCGTGCAGCGCACACATCGCTGCGGCCAGGGACTCAGGCTGCGGCTTGGACGCCTCGCGCAGGTAGTCGCGGCGGCGCCGGATCCGGTGCACGCGCTCAGCCAGGTTGATGGCCTGGAAGTAGATCGAGAACGCGCGCACCACGGCTGCGGACCGCTCAGCGGACAATGCCTCCAACCGACGCGCCAGCTCGCCGGTCGCCGAGGCATCGCCTTCGCGCGCTGCGATGGCGGCGCTGCGGGCGAGTTCGACATCCTGGTACAGGGTCTCGCCGCCCTGCTCCTTGAGGATGTCGCCGACCATCGCGCCGTACAGATGCACATCCGCGCGCAGCGGCTCGTCCTTCGAGCTGAAGCGGACCTCGCGGGGACTCAAGCGCTCACCAGCCCCCTCCGCCGCCACCACCACCGCCACCACCGGAGAAGCCGCCGCCACCGGAGCCCGGTTGTGAACCGGGCGGGGTGCTCGCGGCGCTGATCGCGGTGCTGAAGCTGGAGGACAGGGACGCGGTGAATGATGCGGTACGCATGGCGGAGAAGTTCGAGCCGACGTACCAGTAGGGGTGGTAGCCATGGACGCCATCATCGCCGCGCGAACTCGCCAGCAGCACGGACTCGAAGCGTGAGCCCCAGGCCTCGGCGGCGCCCAGCGCGATGGCGTAGGGCAGGTAGCGCTCGAACAATGCGGGCGTCTTCTCGGGCGGGTTCTTGAGTTCCAGTTCGTCCTTCTCGGCCACCGACAGGTAGAGCTGGAAGCCCTCGATGCGATCCATCAGCTGGCGCCCGGGCCGTGTCGGTGCTTTCAGCAGGTAGCCGAACAGCGCCAGCAGCGGCAGCATCACCACCCCCGTCGGGACCGCGAACAGCGGCGAGCCCAGGATCAGCGCCAGCACGACGGTGCCGACACCGATCAGCACTGCCGGCACCAGGTACACGCCGTTGGTCTCGAAGTTGGCGGCCTCGTAGCCGCGCTTGAGCGCAGCTTGCAGCGCAGTCTGCGCACGACGGAAGGTCGCGTTGTTCTCCTGGTCCAGCGTCAGGGTGCTATGCGAGCTGAGTAGCGCTTGCTGCACCGCCTCCTCGCCGGGCGACAGCGGCTGGTCCTGCGGTGGGTCGTCGCGCCGTTCCAGGGTGTATTCGCCATCCTCATCCTCGTGGATGCGCAGGCGACCCTTCACCGCCAGCGACACGATGGTCGCGGTGAAGGCTCTGCTGTCGAAACCCATGTGATCGAGGTAACGGACGGCGGCGGCGGACAGCCCCTCGGGCGGCTCGTAGTGCGGGAAGATCGGCCCGGCTTCCGGGTCGCGGCCGACCCGGGACCAGACCCAGATCAGGTACCACAGGAACAGCGCGAAGCCCGCCACCGCGACCAACGCGCCCGCGTTGTCCGCGAAGAAGTAGCCCACCCGATCGAGGGTCGTTGGCCGCGCCACCAGCCCCGCTGGCCAGTCCACCGCGATGGTCAGACCCTGGTGCGGGCCCAGGCCGCGGGAGGTCTCGAAGCGCACATCGCCATCCGGATCCACCGAAGCGGTCGCGACACCTTCGCGTGATCCGTAGCCGCCGGTGTACACACTGGTCGTGATCTCTTGGGCGGCGACGGGGCCGGGCAGGCGCACCGTCGCGCTGGCCGAATCGATGGGGAAGTCCCAGCCGTTGCCGTTCACGTTCCAGTACAACTCGTCGCGTTCTCCGAAGTAACCGAGCTGGCGGTCGGTACGGTAATGGATCTCGTAGGTCACCTCGCCCAGCGGCGCCATGCTCCGCTCGCTGCCCAGGTAAACCCGTACGCCGTTGATCCGTCCCTTGACCGAGTAGGGCTCGGCGCGGCCATCGCGGCGTGCGCCCAGCATCTCGAAGGCGACGGTCACATCGTTGCCGAGGCGGTCCTCGTAGCGGGTCGGGAAGTCGCGGTAGATGCCGTGGCGGACCTGATCGTGTTCGACCACCACCCGGATGGTCTCGGTCACATCCATCGAACCGTCGGCGTGCACTTCGATGTCGCTGTGGTAGCTGAGGATGCGCTCGGCGGCGGCGGGGCTGCTGAGCAGCAGCAGGGCGATGAGCGAGAGTTGTCTCAGCATGATCAGGTATCCAGGTTCATGTTGGGTGACTCGCGCTCGGTGGCGAGCTCGATCTCGAAGAAGGCGGCCTCGCCGAAGCCGAAGCCGCGCGCGACCAGGTTCGACGGGAACTGCCCCACCGCCACGTTGAGCTGGCGCACGGCGCCGTTGTAGTAGCGGCGCGCGTACTGGATGTGCTGCTCGACCTCGACCACGGCGCGTTGCAGTTCCAGGAACCCCTTGGAGGCCTTGAGGTCGGGGTAGGCTTCGGCCACCGCGAAGATGCGCGACAGCATGCCGCTGAGCGCGCTCTCGCCCGCCGCCATCGCGCCGGCGCCGGCGCCGGCACCGAGCTGGCTGCGCAGCGCGGTCACCTGCTCGTTCACCTCGCGTTCGAAGTCGGAGTAGGCGCGCACCGTGGCCGCCAGCTTCGGCAGCAGGTCGTGGCGGCGCTTGAGTTGCACATCGATGTCCGACCAGGCTGCGGCGACTTGGTGGCGGTAGCTGACCAGGCGGTTGAACAGCCAGATGGTGTAGGCCAGCAGCAGGCCGACGACGATCGGAGCGGTGATACCCATCCGGACAGTCTAGCGGTTGCGGCAGGGCGGCCGCGGGAACACCCGTTCCACCGCCCCTCGACCCAGAGCCCCGGGCCGGCCCATAATCCCGACACGACCCGGAGCCCCAGGGTCGGCTCCGGACGGAGGACGAGATCAGGCATGAGCAGAGGCGGCGACCGCGACTTCCTCGAGATGACCTTCCGCACCGTGAAGGTGTTCCGCGCTGACGGCAAGGTGGACCTCGACGCCCTGGACGAGCTCACCGAGATCGCTCTGCGCGATGGCCACATCGATTCCGAGGAGCGCGCCGTCATGCGGGCTGTCCTCGACCGCATCGACACCAAGACCCTGAGCCGGGAGCTGGCCGCCAAGGTGGCCGAACTCCGCGAGCGCTTCGGCCTCTGATAGGCCCACCGGCCTGCTCACGGCCGGACCCCAGCGGCTCCTTGTCCGCCCCTACCACGAATCCTCATCTCCCTCCGCTAACGCGGCGGCATGGTCATGCGTCTGACTGACATGGACGGTCAGGACGACGACTGGGTCCAGCGCGCCCGCGCTGGGGACCAGGTGGCATACGGAAAGCTGGTGCAGGCGCACTCCGGGCGGCTGTTCCAGGTCTGTTTCCGCGTGACCGGCGACGAGACGCTGGCCGATGAGGCGGTGCAGGAAGCCTGGATCAGTGCCTGGCGCAAGCTGGAGGACTTCGATGGGCGGTCGCGATTCACGACCTGGCTGCATCGGGTGGCGGTCAACGCGGCCCTGGACCAGCTGCGTCGGAACAAGCGACACCTGCACAACCGCGGTGACGCCGAGGCGCTGGACTCGGTGGCCGCTGCTGCTGCCGGTCCCGAGCAGATCGCCTGGGGCGAGCAGCTCGGCGCCCGCATCGACGCGGCGCTGGAGGCGCTGAGCGGGATGGAGCGCGATGCCTTCCTGTTGCGCCACCACGCCGGCGAACCCTTCGAGCGCATCGCTGCCGTCCTGGATGCGCCACCGGGTGCCTGTCGGCACGCGGTGTTCCGCGCGGTGAGGAAGTTACGCGAGGTGCTCGGCGAGGACGCCGGGGGTCTCAACGAGGTGAGGACATGAACACGATCGATGAAGAGCAACTGATGGCCCTGGCTTTCGACGAGCTGCCGGCAGCGGACGCGGAGCGACTGCGCGATGCGCTGGCGACGGATCCTGCGCTCGCTGCGCGCTACGCGAAGCTGCAGGACGATCTGCTCGGTTTCGCGCACGCTGAAGCGCCGGCGCGAGACGAGCTCTACGGTCGCCGCATCTGGGCCAAGGTGCAGCCGGCGTTGGCACCGCGCGGTGCCGCGTCACGGCGCATGACGCCCTGGCCCTGGGCGATCGTGGCGAGTCTGGCGCTGGTCGCAGTGCTCGCATACCAGCTCGGGCGCAGCGAACTCGTCGCACCGATACCTGAGGAGGGCGCGACCGTGGCGGCCACCACGCCACCTGGCAGGAGCGCAGCCTCCCAGCGTGTGCTCGCGGCCTCGGTGGCCGATCACCTGCAGGGCACCGAGCGCCTGCTGCTGGAGATCGCGAACCGCAACCCGGATGCCGAGATCGACATCGAGGCCGAGCGTCAGTGGGCTTCGATCCTGTTGACCGCGAACCGGCTGTACCGCTACGCGGCGGAGCAGGCGGGGCAGGCGCGTGTGGCCCAGGTCCTGGAGGACATGGAGCCGGTGTTGATCCAGCTCGCTAACGGCGATGGCGAGGATGCGTCTGATGAACTGATGGGGCTGCGTCGCTCGATCGAGCAGCGTGACCTGATCTTCAAAGCCAGGACCACCGAGGTGCAGTTGTGAGACAGGGAAGTGGAAGGATCACCGGGCGCATGGAGTCGCCACAGGAGGACAGCATGATCAGGGATACATTGAAGATGGCTGCGTTCGCGGTAGCCGCGGCGCTGGTGGCCTGGGCGCCGGCTGCGGATGCGACGCTGCCGGTACCGCTGGCGATGGCGACATCCGAGGACATGGACCTCGGTCGCGCGGCGCTGGATCGGCGCGCCTATGCGGAGGCCGCGGAAGCCTTCGGTCGCGCCATCGCCACGGGTGTGGCCGAGGCGGCGCAGGCAGCTGCGGTCGCGGGTGCCGCGGGTGCCACCCAGGCCCAGATGCGCGAGATGGAAGCGCGTCAGGCTGCGGTAGCTGCCGCGCTCTACTGGCAGGCCTACGCGCTGAACAAGGATCGCCGCTATGCCGATGCGCTCGTGAACCTGGAGTCGCTGCGCGCAGATTTCGATGACACCCGTTGGTTCAACGATGCGCGCGTGCTGGAGCGTGAGATCCAGGAAGCCCTGCGCGGCCGCGATCGCGTCGGCCGGGACCAGGAGCGTGCGGAGCGCGAGATGGAGCGTGCCCAGCGCGAGCGGGAACACACGGAGCGTGACTACCAGTACCGCTACGAGCGTAACTACGAGTACGAGTCATCTGACTCAGGCGATAACATGGTGGTCTACGCGCTGCACGGCCTGATGAGTGCGGACCCCGATCGCGCGATCCCGGTGCTGGAGCGCTTCATCGCCGGTGACCACCCCTCGCACCAGAAGCAGCAGGCGCTGTTCGTGCTCAGCCAGACCGATGACGACCGCGCCCTGGGGATCATCGACCGCATCGCACGCGACAGCTCCGACCCTGACCTGCAGCTGCAGGCGATCCAGATGTACATGGTCATGGGCGAGAGCGGCCCGAACATCGAGGCGCTGTACCAGGACGCAGCGGATCCCAGGATCAAGCGGGCGCTGCTAGAGGTCGCGATGGCCAACGGCCACAACGAGCTCTTGATGCGGGTCGCGCGTGATGGCTCCGCTGACACGGGCGTGCGTACGCAGGCCATCCAGATGTTGGGCGTCAACGGCGAGACCGATTCGCTGCGCACCATGTACGACAGTGGCATGCCGATCGAGCTGCGGCGCGCGATGCTGGATGCGTTCGGGATCGCGGGCGACCCTGATCCGGTCCTGAACATCCTGCGCACCGAGACCGACCCGGCCATGCGCGGCCAGGCCCTGCGCTCGCTCGGCATCATGGGTGAGGATGCCAGCGGTGTCGTGTTGGAGATCTACCCGGGCCTGACCACGCAGTCAGAGAAGCGGGCTGCGGTGGAGGCGCTGATGATGCAGGACGCCGGTGATGGCCTGCGCGAGCTGTACCGTACGGAGCAGGACCCGGTCATCAAGCGCCACATCATCCAGATGCTGGCGGCGGTCGGTGACGATGACTCCGTGGACCTGTTCCTGGAGATCCTCGACGGCACCGACCAGTGAGCTAAATAGGGGTCAGACTCCGATTTCAATTGGAAATCGGAGTCTGACCCCTATTTA
>Ga0214472_10000706_pt1 | contig 40563 bp, 36 predicted proteins | sample RVTome_6_FD_207662 | JGI IMG/M metagenome (GOLD analysis project Ga0214472, IMG submission 207662) | Soil microbial communities from uranium-contaminated site in the Upper Colorado River Basin, Wyoming, United States - RVT140D175 | ecosystem: Environmental > Terrestrial > Soil > Contaminated >...
CGCTGACCACCCATTCCATATCCATCAGAACCACTTTCAAGTGACGCATGTCAATGGGGTGCCGTTGGCGGTCCCCAAATGGCAGGATACGATCAATGTTCCACACGGCACAGGGTTTCTCCCTGGCCCCCCGCTCCCTAGCCCCGACAACATCCCTGGTAGCGTCACGATTCGTACAAGGTACGAGGACTTTGTCGGCCTGTTTGTCCTACACTGTCATCTTCTCGATCACGAAGATCTGGGCATGATGCAGACGGTCCAAGTGATCTAGGATCGCGTCCTGCAAGTTTCCCTCGGGCGGCGCGTTCCTTCAAGAACGCGCCCTAACTGGATCGGCCTATGAGTTATGAAATCTGCCATAGATGGGAGAGAACGTGGTCATACACATCCAAGATTGATGCGGTTGCGGGAATCGCCTCAGAATCCCTCCGACAATCCCTGCCGTTCTCGATAGTAACCGTAGCATCTATCAAACCACTCCAACGGAGTCATATCTGAATCATGTTCCCTTTATAATATCTTTGGGACAAAGTGTGCAAAATATTTTTTATTCTACAATAACTCATTGATTCGATTTCTTTTAAATTTTTTATTGAGTTATAACTATAATCACTGGTCCCATTGTCTACTCTTATCGCACTCATAGATAGACCATAACGACATCGTGAGGCCGCCTCACGACAAATGATGAGTCTGTACTTATCATCATAGTTGGCCAAAGGAAGTGCGGTATGAAAACGATGAAGGCAACCTCTCTTTTCGCTGTGATCTTTATTTTCTTGCAAAGTTCTGTTCCGCTTCAGGCACAGGACACTCGACCCCACTTGGCGATTTTTAAAGATGGAATTGCTTTACCGGACGGCATCACAATCGATGCCCAGGGCAGAGTACTTGCCCACTCTGAAGCTTTTAGCAGAACGGAAGCGCTCCAATTCGATACCCATGGGACGTTTCTAGATCAAGTCATTTTTGGCGACGGCGTGTTCGAAAAAACGCGTTTTATCGGTAGCCGATTCAGCTATGATCCATTCCTGAATCTGGTGATCATGCTCACTCCGGCAGGAGATTTGTTTCAGATTCATCCGGACGGGCTGCAAATCGCACAGCCTGTAATCTCAATTCCCACTGAAGCGGTTAGCGCGAACCAGGTTTACGACATCAACACGGGCCAAATCGTCTCACTTGAATTTACCCTCGATACCGTGCTGCGCTATGGTGATTTGGCTCTCTTTCGTCCGGGGACACTTCCTGAACAGCTTACATTGATGGTCACAGGAACGGCCGAGCGTTTACCCCAGCCACCGGTCCCGTTTGTCATGGATATGACCCTCGATCCGCTGTCAGGCATCATCGCAGCCCAACTCGTGCTCACCTCAAGCGCGGCGTCTTTCGCGGTGGAGAGTCGGACCAGAGGTGTGGCGGCCAATGCGCACGGCATAGGCTTAACGACCCTGCCGATATCCGATCCGGTTAATCCCAGTGGGACAAAAGAGGTCGCAGTCGCGTTTGCAGTGTACACCGCTCCGGAAACCACAGATCTGCTACCGCAGCCTATGATTCTATTTAACGGGCTCGACATCACCAGCGATGGCATGGCGTCGGATCAGGCAGGACATTTTTATGCGGCCTCCGGAGATCGGGGTAGTTCAGCCTGTGAGCCGAATCGAAGCGGCGCCCTCATGGTGATGCCAGTCGACGCCAACGGCCTGCCTCTCGGCACAGCGCCATCGGCGAATGCAGTGCCTGCGGTGCCCGCGCCGTTGGGCATCCTCGACCCACTAGCTTGTTTTCCCATTGCCACGACCATGGACGACATTGTGAGTTCGCGAGACGTCGCCGTGAGCCCTGTCGATCAAAGTATTGTCCTCACGGTGAACAACCAAGATCTCGTCCTGGTGCTCTCACAGCCCTGACCAACCCCTTTTATGGACCTCCCCACCAACCGCGGTCAAGGTTAACGCTGCGCCACGCGAGGTCGCTCTTTTGGACACGGGTACCAACCGGCTGCAGTTGGCGTGCCGGTATTCGCCTTGAGTCGTCGCGACTCGAACGATTGCCCAACGAGATGCAGCTCTTGTGGAAGTTCCACGAGAAAACTCGGCAGGCCACCGCCCGGATCCACCGGTAAGCCGGCGCGACCGGCAACCACAAAGCTGCTGATCTGCCCACCTCGAAGCCGTGGTGCACAGTGCAAATTCGATAGCGATGGCACGGCAGCAAAGCGTTGGGACAGTGGGGTGACCGTGCCCTTGACATCAGTCGTTACCGCCCGGATGCCGATCTCCCCATCAATCCCGGCTGGCCCCGCAGTGGCCGTCACGCTACTGGTGCCATCCATCAGGAACACACCGGTATCAATATCGATGTCGCCGCCATGCCCAATGTCTGCACTCGCACTAATCGTACTGTGCTGCAAAATCACCGCGACCGTTGCGGCAATGCCGATGTTGCCGCCCTCCCCCTCATTGGCGCTTGCACTCACCGTGCTGTTGCGCAAGATCGCTGAGCCCGTCACGCCAATATCGATATCGCCGCCCAACGTATCCGCTTCACCTTGAACCGCCGCCGTCACCTGGCTGTCTCGGAGTTCTAAACGATGCGCCGCAATCGTCACCGCTCCCCCCGAGGCTTGAGAAGCCTCTGTCGTCACTGTGCTCTGCTGCTTTAACGACAGGTCTCGAGCCTCAATGCGCACTGTGCCTGCCCTGCCAGAGCCCGAACTATCAGCCGCAATCACCGCCTTATCTTCCAACCCCACAGCCTCGGCTCGCAATAAGATATTCCCACCTGCTCCCGCCCCGCTCGCACGACTCCGAATGCTACTGTTCTCACCAGTCACCAAAATCGCACCACGGGCTTCAATCACCACGTCGCCGCCGTTGCCGCTCCCGCCCTCAGTACTGCTGGTCACCTGCGCCCCATCAGCCAAGGTGAAACGGAGGCCGCCAATCCGAATCGTGCCCGCATCACCACTGCCTCGGGTCCCCGCGGCAATCGCTGCCCCCTCAGAGAGGTCGACCTCAGTCGCGTTAATGGTGATCTCCCCGCCTGCCGCGCCACCCAACGTACGGCTATCGATCGAGGCTCCCCCTTTGAGCCGCAGCAACCCTACCGTCACATTGATATTGCCAGCCCGCGCTCTCGAATCGGTCTGCTCACTAGCCGGCGTCCCAATGACCCCGCCATCCATGATTAAAGCACCGCCGTCAATACGAATTTCGCCGATTGCACTCGCGGCCCCACCCTGTGCAAAAATCCCAGTCTGAGCGCCGCTCGTCCCCGTGATCCGCAACCCATCTTCTGCCGTAATGATAATATTGCCGGCCCCCCCACGGTTGCGCAACGTATTGCTAACGATTTGCGCGTTCGTCGACAAGTTCACCGCATCAGCCAGAATCGACACATCACCACCTTCTCCGTCATTGCGAGCCTCTGTGCCGATAAACGCTCGATCCGCCAGTTGTACCCGCTTGGCCCGAATATCGATCTTGCCACCCGTGCTGCGGCCCTGGCTCTGCGTCAAGATGGCCGACTCCCCGGTCATCTCCAATATTCGGGTCGACACGCTCACATCACCACTCCGTCCTGCAGCGCGGCTATTCACCCTCAGAGCAGCGCCATCACGGAGGCTGAACGTGTCTGTGACGGCAATATCGATACTGGCCCCAAGGCGAGGGGTATTGCCATCATTGTCCGCTGATATCACGGTTTGCGCCACGGTCAACTCGCCGCTGCGAATCGCCACCAGACCGCCACCATTGCCATCTGTTTCAAATACAGACGCACCAGTGATCGTCACCTCACCCAACACCATTCCTTCTGACCCCACGGCAGCCGCAGCCCTGAGCGGCACCTCGGCGGCCATCGTGACATCTGAGACACTGGTCAAGTACAAGGTCCCGCTCGGAGCCTGGAGCCGGGCGCCTTCGATCGTCATCTCACCGCCGATCATGCCAAGGGTTGCCCCTCTTGGCACCACCAATTGACTGCCCTCGATACGAATGTTCCCCACCGGACCGCCTAAAAACCCGAAGGCTCGAGGCGCCGCCGTGGAGAGGACACCGCCTTTTTCATATTTCGCCTGAAACCCCACTCCATCCTCAAAACGGAGTTCATCTGCAGTGCTCAGATAAAATGACCCGCCGATGTCCAACCTTGCATTGGCTCCCATGACGATGCCATACGGATTGAGCAAAAAAAGGTTTGCTGCGGGTATCTCCGACCGCAAGGTACCATCAATGATCGATGGCTCCCCACCCGTGACCCGTCCCACGATATTCTCAATCTTCATTGGCCCCTGGAAGGTCGCGCTGCCGCCGGTCGGCACATTGAATACCCCAAAGCTGTGGAACAGATTCGCCCCCTTGAGTTGGCCCACCTGAGCCGGGATCACATAATCGGGGCCGGGCAATTCCACGGCACTCCCGAGGCTGCCGTCCGTGTGGATCTGCGCCACACATACGGATGCAAACGCATGCGGCCAGATACAATACGCCGCCCACATCACAGCCCAAAGACTACGATTCAGACAGATCATCGCCGTCACCTTGGATTTCTTATACATCTACGTCATATTCCATTAATATCCATCTCTACTCTATTTTACATAGGATTATAGTCCACCTTGAAATAGATTTTCTGTCAGTGTATAAGCATATAGTATGGGTTGCAATACTGTTCTCTGAGCACGAGGAAAGTTATTTTTCTATATTGTTAGTTGCATAATGAGTCGTTTTTCATGCAATGTGTCACATATTATTCCAATCGTACGGGCTGCTCCTTACCGTTGTAGGGCTCACGGCATGCGTGGCATCCGTAAAGGCCCAACAGGCTGTTGACCGGGTGCCGCAGAAGATAAAATACGCCTAGCCCTGCTCAGTCGCCTGTAAGCTGCAGTGGTTGCCGCGTGGCAAGAAGGGACGCCGCCGCTGACCCACCGGATCGTCATCAGCCATCAAGCGCCTCGCGCCACCGCGTTTGCACGTTGCCAGAGGCGGTCCGCAACGCGCCGATCCAGGAGACGCTCAAAGTGCGCCACCGCTATCATAATTGACATGCCATTGCCGTTGAGGCGACGATTGACGTCCACGGGTGTTTGGGTCCTCGGTGCGCTGCCTGCGGAGGTGAATCTCTATGGATTAATGTTTCCTAAATCTCAGACTATTTCTTTTTCGTTCTGTTTATACAACAAAAACAAAAACTTATAACGCCTTAAAATTTTTATTCGGCCTCGGCTGTCCCATCTCTGACGGCTGAGGGAATGTATTGAAACGGGTGTTATTGGATTTGCGGAGGACCTACGCCGTGCATCGTCTACTCGCCGTGACGCTATGGGGATTTTTTCTAGCGGCGCTCAGCTTCTCACCCGCCACGCCTCAAACGACGAAGCCGGCGCCATCCATGGCCGAGCTCCAGGACCAATATCGCGAGGCGCTACAAGAAATCGAACAGCTACGCCGCGAACTCGCGGCAGCCAAACAAACCATCGCCCGTTTGCAGCAAAGCCAGGCTCAAGCCACCCCCACCCAACTGCAAACCTACCAAGAGGCAATCGCCGTTTTAACCAAAACTCTGGACAAGGATCCGCAAGACGCTCAGGCCCATCGCAATCGGGGCATCGCCTATGCTCACATTGAGAAGTACCCGGAAGCCCTAGCCGATCTCAGCCGGTCCATCGAGCTCAACGATGCTGATGCTGAGGCCTACAATCAACGTGGTATCGTGCATTTCAAGCTCGGCCGCTACCCGCAAGCCATGGCAGATTTCAACCGGGCGATAGCCAAACAACCCGAGCTAGCGGAATCCTATAACAACCGGGGGGTTTTACATAAGACGTTAGGCAATTACCAGCGGGCGTTAAGCGATTTGCGTCAGGCCAAGCAACTGGGCTTGGCCTATGCGCCAAAGGCCATTGAGATCCTCCGCGAAGACGTGCGCCAAGCCCAGCAACGCCTACAACGCGCGGGCTTTGACCCGGGTGCCGCCGATGGCCTTCCGGGCGCTGCAACCACCCAGGCCCTGCAGGCCTACCAAAAGCAAAAAGGTCTCCCAGTCACGGGTCGTCTCGACAATCGCACCCAACAGGCCCTTGGTCTGTCAGCCCCGGCGCCATCGACTTCAAAAAACGCGGACTCAGAGGCCATCTTGTCGCGTTTCATCGATAAACCCCCGCTTGAGTATCCCGCCAAGGCGCGCCTTCAAGGCTGGGAAGGCACGGTCACATTACGCTTTGAAATGCTGGCGGATGGCACGATCGGTACCATCGAAGTCGCTAAATCTTCAGGTCACGCTATTCTCGATACAGCTGCCCAAAACGCGCTGAAACAATGGCGGCACCGGCCACCGAGTCGGCAGGGTCAGCCCGAGACCACCTGGGCGACACTAGACTTTAATTTCACACTAGACAACGCGACCGGCTCAAACCGTTAGCATTTCCGAGTCCATGAGAGGCGCCGGCGATGCGCTCCTGATGATCTCCTTAGGCCATAGGGTGCCCGCGACACAGCTGGATGGACCTCGCCGCTTGGGCTTTCATTGACTTACATACTGACGCTTACGGAGTGCCGCATGCTTAGAGAGCGTAGTCGAACCGATTTGCTGCCGACAGATCGCAATGCATATGGTAATATGCTCATAGGATTTGCCCTGCCGACGAATGTCTCGATAATTTACTAAGATGACAAACATTTCCAGTCCCACCGTTGAGAGGGAAGCCACATCATGCCACGTAAAAAACGCACAGTCGCAGCCCCGAAGCTACCCCTAAACGCCGGCGAAGTGTGGGAAATCGGGCAGCGTCCTCTGACGGGGCTCGTAGCCCTACCCGACGATACGATCTCCGAGCTGCCCACCATGTTGTTTGTGGTCCAGGCGGACTCCGGGAATCCTATTTTTGGCATCCCCATGATGCCGGATGCACCATCCTCCGATTTGGTCGACCACGTCAGGCAAGCGATGCGCGAACCGATGGTTGGCGAACCCCGCCGGCCGCAAGTGATCCGTGTCAGTTCTACAGCCGAAGCCGATGTCTTGCGTGCCGGGCTCGACGAGGCGGACATCACCATCGAAGTGACCGAGGTGCTCAAAGCGGTTGACGACGCACACCACAAGGCCATCAACATGTTCGGCAATATGCAAAGGGATTACCGCACGAATGCCGAGGCGGCTGGGGAAAAGCTCAGTGATGCTGCTTTGCGCGCCATCTATAGTGCGGCGCAGCAATTCTATCGCAAAGCGCTGTGGGAAACATTCGATGACTCCGAAATTTTTTTGATCGCCTGCCAAACTGCCGATGGCCGGACTCAGACCCACTACGGCGTGTTAATGGGGGACGTGGAGGAAGAATGCGGCCTGGCCCTTTACGCATCCCTAGAGGATCTCCAACAAGTTTATGACATGGACATCGACGATTCGGAAGATTTCCCGCTATCACTCGACGAAGACGAGGGCGGCGAGGAGGCGTGGGAAGTTGGCGCCGATATGACCGAGCAACTCCTCTCCGTGCCGAGTATCAGCCTCACATATACCCCAAAACGGGAACTGCCCGAGCGCCTGGCTGAGGAAGCCAAGGCGCTCAAGCTGCAAGTGGCCAAGCAATCGGCGTATCCGCTCATGATGCGTACAGGCCAAGGCATGCAGTTGGCCAACCTGGCCGACTTGTGTCAGATATTTATCGCGCTGCACGCGATTTTGGCTTGGGACAAGCAAGTAGAAACCTTGGACCTCGAAGATGAACTCGACGAAACGCTGACGGTGGAAGTACCCGCCATGGCCGATGCGCTGCCGGCATTAACCGTGGAGGTGACGTTGGTCGTCAATCCGTTTGCGGAGGATGGCGATTTTATTGACATCGATGACGATGACGATGACGATTTCGATGATGACAGTGAGCCGCTCGTCTCGATCGACGCCAATCGGATGCGAGAGTTATTCGACCCGTCGCTGCTCGAGGAACTGACGGACTTAGACGTCCCGGCGCCGCTTGCACCCAAAAACAAATCCAAGGTGGCGGGCAAAAAAACCGGAGGTCAACCGCCGGCTGCGAAAAGCGATCAAGTCTATACCCTGAAAGTCTTTTTGACGGCTGGACCAGTCGAGGAGTTCGAAGACGAGGAAATATCCCGAGAAATTTTGCTTCTCGGTCATCACACCCTGCATGACCTCCACCGCGCGATCTTTAATGCGTTCGAGCGCTGGGAAAGCCATTTGTATGAGTTCAATCTAGGTTCGAGCCCCCAGGATCGGTCACGTCTCTATTTCTACAATGGCGGCTGGGGCAATGACGATGAGGACGCCGGAGACCCGACGACCGTGGTTCTCGATGCACTCGACTTGAGTGAGAGCCAGTATTTTGGTTACCTCTTTGACATGGGCGACGAATGGGAACATGTGATCGAAGTGATCTCGATCAAGAGCGGGCCGGACGAGGGCACATACCCTCGCCTCGGCAAACAAATCGGTGCCGCCCCACCCCAATACCCCGATGGCGATGAAGACGAAGCGGATTTTGAGTAATCGGGTCGTGAGCACTGGCCATCGGGCTCACCGGACATTTGACTGAGCGAGTCGTTGCATGAGGTGCCGGGACAGCCGGTAGACCCCATGCAACGCCGTGGCAACGCGAGATGAGATAAGAAGGTTTCACGCATACTCCATGGGCTTGGGTAAAATGGTCAAACCTCTCTACATGGCAGCAGGTTGGCTCTGCTTAGGGATCGGCTTTCTCGGCATCTTTGTGCCCCTGCTGCCAACCACCCCCTTTGCCCTGCTCGCAGCATTTTGTTTTTCCCGCAGCTCGACTCGGCTCTACCATTGGCTTTTGGCCCAAAAAACCTTTGGCCCCATCATCCGGAATTGGAACCAGCACGGCGTCATTCAACCCCATATCAAATGGGTGTCAATCGTGATGATCCTGCTCATGATTGGCTACCCGGTCCTTTTTGGTCCTCTGGTCCTCGGTATCAAATTGGTATTGATCGTCATCGCGACGTGTGTCATTGGATTTATCTGGACCCGGCCCTCCCAACGTTGACATGCGGCGTCGAGGGTGTCTCTCGATCATCAGGCACCGGCCCTGTAGCCGCCGCCGCGGGCGCATCGACGTCTTTATTGGTTGGTCTTTGGCCCTCGGCAACGGCGTCCTCGGGCAAAAAGAGAAGCGGGTCGACCATGGTACGATTGAGACTGACACCCCAGTGCAAATGGGGCCCGGTGACCCGGCCTGTCATCCCCACCGTGCCAATCAACTCGCCGCGAGCCACCTGCTGGCCCACTTCGACATCAATGCGCTCCAGGTGACAATACACTGTTACCCAACCTTGGCCATGCTCAATAAACACGGTGTTGCCCTTAAAAAAGAAATGACCGGTCTCCACCACCCATCCCGGGGCGGGCGCCCGTACCGGCGTTCCGATCGAGGCGGCAATATCCAACCCGGTATGGCGACGACGCGGTTGACGGTTAAAAAACCGTTGCAGTCCAAACGGGCTCGTAAAACGTCCAGCCACGGGTACCAACAAGGCCTCAGACACCGCGACTTCGGCTGTCCAGTGCGCCAACGCGTCGGCAATCTGCCCCCTCTCTTTGGCGATGCGCTCTCGATCCTGTTGATTCGGATACACCATACGCTGGTTTTTGACCGTCAGCCACTCTTCACGATACTGCTTTCCACGCACCGTAAACGTCTGCTGACGTTTGGCACCGGACGCGTTTTGTATCTGAAGGGTCTTAACGCCAGCTGGCGTATCCAGCGGAATGCCGACCACCGCCACCCACTGATCGCGATCGCGCACCACCATGAGAATGCGGCCATCGTATCGCACCACAGGCGGCCTAGAGACTTCAACGCCGGAGACTTCAACGTCTAAGGGCACCACCGCCACCCCACCCGGCACCGGACTGTGACGCGGCAGGGCCATGGCCGCCGCCCATACGGGTATTGCCAACACAATCCACATGCAAAGCGTCGTTCCACATCTACACCGCATCAGCATCTACACTCCTTGCTCGTCGTCCGGCAGAGCCTCGGCCCGCCTCAATTCCAGGCCATCATGAAACGCCTTGGGCACCTACCCCATCTTCTCTTTCAGCGTATCCTGACTTCTCTGACAACGACAAGGCAAAGATTTACGAAGTGGTGTGTTCTCGGATCAAATCGAGAAAAATGTCGCCATATTTGTCTGCTTTAGCCGGTCCAATACCCCGAATTTGCAACAGGCTATCACGATCGGTCGGCTGCCAAATGGCCAGGTCGCGAAGGGTGCTATCATGAAAAACGGTGTAGGGCGGCACCGATTCTGCACGCGCCAGCGCCGTGCGCTGGGCGCGCAAGCGCTCAAACAAACCGGCGTCCGGCGCCGTTGGCATTGCTTTAGACGTCCTGGACGGCAACCCCATGGCCGCCGCCTTCACGACGGTCGGCGTCAACTTCGGCACCGACCGCGGCAGGGCAGCGACAGCCGGCCTGGTATCAAACGGTAAATGGACCATTTGCTGACGGCGCATCACCGCCCCACCCAGCTGTGTCAGCTCAAGTTTGGGGTAGTCCTCTCCAACCACGTCTACGCAGTCCGCATCCAGCAACACCTCTATATAGCGCTCGATAACCTCTTTGGATATCCCTTTTAAAATGCCATACGTCGAGAGACGCACCAAATGCGTCTCCCGGATGTCCTTGGCACGCGAGCCCATCAACACCTGCACCACTTTGGCACGGCCATAACGCCCTTGCATGCGTGCAATGCAGCTGAGGATTTTTTGTATCAACACCCACTCGGCTGCATCGGGTTCGCGCTGGGGCCGCAACGCGGCCTCTCCGGTGCCGAGACAACGGTCGCACGCGCCACAATTTGGCAGCTCCCAAGGCTCGCCAAAATAACCCAACATGTAGTGCCGACGGCAGCGTCGCGTGTTCACATAACGCATCACCTGCCGCAGTTTTTGCGACTCATGCCGCTTGCGCCGCTGCAACGCGTCGTAATCAATGTCCAACTGCGACAAAGCCACCGGCGCCGCCACCAGCCGGATCATCGGATTGGCCGCCTCCTCCCCGCTCCCGTACTGTGCGAGGCGCTCGACATAACCGGCTTTTTCGAGAATCTTCACCGTGGCATCCAGCCTCATAGCGCTGCTGCCGTGGCCGCGAGACGGCAAGAGATGCCGCCACGGCACCTCGGCCTGGCGACGGCTCAAGGCGACAATCTGCGCGTAGACGTCCTCGATAAACGGCCGTTCGGGGTAGCTCTGTTCCAGGAGAAATTCTTGAATCTTGACATCCGAAAAACTGAATAGCACCACGCATTCAGCCGGCTCGCCATCACGTCCGGCCCGGCCCGCCTCCTGGTAATAGGCCTCGATCGTGCGGGGCAAATTGAAATGAACGACACTTCGCACATCCGACTTATCCACCCCCATGCCAAAGGCATTGGTGGCCACAATGACACTGCGCGGACGCGACATAAACGCTTCCTGTGTCCGCCGCCGCACCTCATCAGAGAGTCCAGCATGATAGCTCAGGACATTCATTCCCCAGGTGCTTAGCGCCGTGGCCACTTCCTCCACCGCCCGCCGGGTGGCCGCGTAAATAATGACACTGCCGCCGTCCTGCGCGGCCAACAACTCCTTTAACAGCTGCAGTTTCGCGGCGATGGCGTGTTGTGCCTGAACGCGATAGGTTAAGTTGCTGCGATTAAATCCCGTGACAAACCGTTGCATGTCCGCGCAGCCGAGTTGCTGCACGATATCGCTCTGCACATCGACCGTGGCCGTGGCCGTGAGAGCCAGGACTTGCGGCTGGTTGAGATGCTCAATGGCCTCGCGCAAACGCAGGTAATCCGGACGGAAATCATGCCCCCATTCGGAAATGCAGTGCGCTTCATCAACTGCAAACAAAGAGATATTCATTTGCTCAACGGCGCTGAGAAAGCGAGCATTGCGGAATCGCTCCGGCGCCACATAAAGCAACTTGTAGGCACCTGCCCGACACGCTCGCAGCCGTTCGAACTGCTCTTGCACCGACAGAGAGCTATTAATAAAGGTGGCCTCGATATTCTGGGCATGCAGGCTGTCCACCTGATCTTTCATCAGGGCAATGAGAGGGGAAATCACAATCGCACAGCCGTCGCGCATCAGGGCCGGCAATTGGTAGCAGAGCGATTTACCGCTACCCGTAGGCATCACCACCAGGGCATTTTGCCCCTGGAGCACGGCTTCAATAATGCGGTCTTGTCCTGAGCGAAACGCCTCGTGGCCAAAGCGTTGATTGAGAGTCTGCAGCGCCTGTGCGGATACGTTTATCATAATCAACGTGCGTCGGGGGGTTATGTAATATGGCGTCAGATCAGATCGGATCAGTCCGATGGACATTGCCGCAAAGAATAGCCCAGGTACGGTTCGAGGTCAAATTCACCAGGGGGGCCTACCCAGCGTGTATGGCCCCGTCATTGACTTGACTCACAGCTCTTAAATGCTCATCTTTTTCTCCCCTCGTCCAATTAAAATATTTTTGACAGGAAAAATTGCAAAAATATGCCCCGACTGGTATAGTCATGCGTGACATTCTGGGATGAGGAGTATGGTCATGTACGATGACGTCCAGCTCGAAAAATCACCAGCCGGTCAAATTCTCAAACTGCTCCAGCAACGTGGTGAGTTGCGTATTAAAGATATCGAGGCCGCCCTCGGCGTCACATCAACGGCGGTCCGGCAGCAGCTCAACGCCTTGGTGGCCGAGGAGTTCGTCGCCAGCACCACGGTACGGGAAAAACGTGGCCGGCCGCATGCCATCTATCGGTTGTCGGACAAAGGCCAGGCGCTGGTCGCACACGGCTATGCCAATTTGGCCATCGTGCTTTTGGAAGAAATCTTGGAAGTGGCCGAGCCCGAACTGGCCCAACAGCTTTTCCGACGTGTCAGCGTGCGACTGAGCGAGCAATACGCCGCCGGTCAGGTGCCAGGAGAAGTGTTGAGCGAGCGATTGGAAGCGCTGGTGAATCGGCTCCACACACATGGCATCATCACGCAAATCGACGAGGCGGAAGACTTGTTTGTGCTGACCGAATACGGCTGCCCGTACTTTCGCGTGGCGCAGCAACACCGTGAAGTCTGCGAGATGGAAATCGAAGCCATGGAGCAGGCGTTGGGAACGGAAGTCACGCTCTGTCATTCACAACTTGACGGCCATCACGGCTGTCAGTTTCAAGTTCGAAAATAAATGAAATCGTCTGCGAAAATAGGTGATTTCATTTCATTTACTTTGCCGTTGAGGGAGGGAATATGCCTGCGGATTTAGTCATCCGTAACCTGCAGGTGAGTGTGGCTGGCAAGCCCATCTTGCGGGGGATTAATCTAGAGATCAAGCAGGGCGAAATTCACGCTCTGATGGGGCCGAACGGCTCTGGCAAAAGCACGTTATCATACGCCCTCATGGGGCATCCAAAGTATCAAATTGAAGGCGGTGCAGTTTTGTTGGATGGTGAGAATTTGCTTGAGATGCCGGCCGATGAACGGGCTCAAAAAGGGATGTTTTTGGCGTTTCAATACCCCACGACGATCCCGGGCGTCACCCTGGCCAATTTTTTGCGCAGCGCAGTGAGTGCGGTGCGGCGCGCTCGTGGCGCGCTATCCACGTCCGTGAGTGAGTCGGGTGCCAAGCGGGAAATGCTCATGCCGATGCGGGAATTTCGCAAAGAAATTACCCAGACCATGAAAGACCTCGAGATCGATGTGGGCTTTGCCCGCCGCTATCTCAATGACGGTTTTTCCGGGGGTGAAAAAAAGCGGGTCGAAATCTTGCAACTCGCGATGTTGCAACCGAAATTCGCCATTTTGGACGAGACCGACTCCGGACTCGATATCGACGCTTTGCGTATCGTAGCCGAGGGGGTCAACAAGTTGATCGGCCCGGACCTCGGGGCTCTAATCATTACGCACTACCAGCGGTTACTGGATTATATCGAGCCGCATTATGTGCACATTTTACTCGACGGACAGATTGTCGAATCAGGTGGCCCGCAACTGGCCAAAGAGCTGGAAGCAAAAGGCTACGACTGGGTGCGAGAAAAATACGCCGAGCCAGTGGCCTAAGATAGATTGACGACCCCCGTGTCCGTTTGGGAATGTTTCCTTACTTTGTAGGAGGTGTAGCATGGCCAGTGTAACAGAAGAACGGGTAGAAGTCGGCGCCATTAAGGGCGACTATCAATTTGGCTTTCACGATACAGATCACTCGGTATTTCGGGCTCGCAAGGGGCTGGACCGGACCATCGTGGAGCAGATTTCGGGCATGAAGGGCGAGCCGGATTGGATGCTTGACATCCGGCTGAAGGCCTTTGATATCTTTACGCAAAAGCCCATGCCGCGCTGGGGCGGGCATATCGACGGGATCGATTTCGATGACATCTACTACTACGTCAAACCGGCCGATCGCGAGGGGCGTACGTGGGATGACGTGCCGGAAAGTATCAAAAATACTTTCGATCGCCTGGGTATCCCGGAGGCCGAGAAAAGGTTTCTGGCCGGAGTCGGCGCCCAGTATGACTCGGAAGTGGTTTACCATAGTCTCAAAGAAGACTTGCAAAACCTAGGCGTGCTCTTTTTATCCCCGGATCAAGCCCTGCAAGAATACCCGGATCTGATGCGGGAATACTTTGGCACGGTGATCCCGTCTGAGGACAACAAGTTTGCTGCGCTAAACACTGCGGTGTGGAGCGGTGGCAGTTTTATCTATGTGCCGCCTGGTATAGAAGTAGATGTGCCACTGCAGGCGTATTTCCGCATCAATAGCGAGGATATGGGCCAGTTCGAACGCACGCTAATCATCGTGGATGAAGGTGCGACGGTCCACTACGTTGAAGGTTGCACGGCCCCGACGTACTCCAGTGAATCGCTCCACAGCGCGGTGGTAGAGATTATCTGCAAGCCGAGGTCGCGGGTGCGCTACACCACGATTCAGAACTGGGCGGACAATGTCTACAACCTGGTGACCAAACGCGCAGTGGCCTATGAAAACGCGACCATGGAATGGGTGGACGGCAATCTCGGCAGTAAACTGACGATGAAATACCCGTCGGTCTATCTGCGGGGTGAAGGCGCGCATGGCGAGATTCTCTCGATTGCTTTTTCGGGTAAAGGTCAGCACCAGGATGCAGGCGGCAAAATTGTCCATGCGGCGCCCAATACGTCGTCGCTCATCACCTCGAAGTCGATCAGTAAGGATGGTGGCCGCAGCTCCTACCGGGGCTTAATCAAGGTCACGGCTGGCGCCACTGGCGCCAGATCGAAGGTGGTCTGTGATGCGCTGATTCTTGATGAAGCTTCGCGCTCTGACACCTATCCGGTGATGGAAGTAGATGAAGCGGATGTCAGCATCGCACACGAGGCGTCTGTCAGCCGCATTCAGGAAGAACAGCTCTTCTATCTGATGAGCCGGGGCATTTCCGAGACCGAGGCTGCGACCATGATCGTGAATGGCTTTATCGATCCGCTGGTTAAAGAATTGCCAATGGAATACGCAGTGGAGATGAACCGTTTGATCGAATTGCAGATGGAAGGTTCCGTAGGATAGCACGTCGAATTACAGCTGAAAGGTTCGGTAGGATAGCAAATCGAATTGCAGATAAAAGATTCTATAGGACCAATAAAGGAGTTATCGTGACAGTGAAAGAAACGGCGGCGCTCCTGGGCCCTAGCGCGGAGGCGGTCGAGGCACTCAGTGCGTCCAAGCAAGAACCGACCTGGATGCGCGACAAGCGCTGGGCAGCTTGGCAGCTGAGTACGGCGCTGTCGATGCCGAGCGGGAGCGAAGAACAATGGCGCCGGACGGATTTGCGTGGCTTCAAGTGGGAGCAGTACCATCCCCTTCCGCCACTCCGACCCTCGGCAGGGTGCGAAGGCCGAGAGGCCGTGCCATCGGCATTAACCCCGCACATAGGGCTTTCGGAAACCCCTACCGGGGGCGTCCTGTTACACGGTGACGGTTCAGCCCTTTGGGACTCACTCGATGAGACCTTGCACCAGCAAGGGGTCATTTTCTGCGATTTAGATACGGCGGTGCAACAGCATACCGACCTGGTCGAACCCCATTTCATGACCGATGCCGTACCGGTGTCGAGCAATATTTTTACGGCTCTACACGGGGCGTTGTGGAATGGGGGGACCTTTTTGTATGTGCCGCGCGGTGTGCATGTGACGCTGCCGCTACAAACGCTGACCGCTCATATGACGTCGGCAGGCATGATGCATCCGCATACGCTGTTAATTGCCGATGAGCAGAGTCGAGTGACGCTCGTGGAAGAACAGTTTTCCAGTGGTGACGACTTGCCGGGGCTCCACAATGGGGTGGTCGAGCTCTGCCTCAAAGCGGGTGCGCACGTCACCTACCTGCAATTGCAAAATTGGAGCCGGCGGCTCTGGGGCATTGCCCATCAAGGCGCCGCCCAGGCAGCGGATAGTCAGCTCTGCTGGGCCTCAGCTGGTTTGGGCAGCCGACTCCACTGGACGGGTGTCAACGTGCAACTGCGCGAACCGGGGAGCCAGGCCAAATTGTTCGGTTTGATGCTCACGGACGGGCGGCAGCACCTGGACTACCAGACCATGCAGGATCATCAGGCACCGCATACCGAGAGTGAGCTGACGTTTAAAAACGCGTTGTTAGGCCGCTCACGCACGGTGTTTCGAGGGGTGGTTTGGCTCCATCCCGAGGCGCAACAGACCGCGGCCTATCAATCGGCCCACGCGCTGTTGTTGAGCCCGCAAGCACGAGCTGACGCCATCCCAATTCTCGAAATCGAGGCCGATGACGTGCGCTGTAAACATGGTGCCACCACCGGCCGCATCGATGATGATCAGATGTTCTATCTCATGAGCCGTGGCCTCTCTTACCAAGAGGCCCAGCGCATGATTGTGGGCGGGTTTCTCGAAACCGTCGTGACGGAATTCCCGGTTGCAGGCTTTCAGGACAAAGTCCGTCTCGCGGTGGATGCTCGGATTTAACGGCAACGGCACCTTGTAGATGCCTACCGCCACTATGTTGGCAAACGCTTGCTGTGGCCGGTGGCGGTAGGACGGACCTTTTTGAGGGAAGGAATTGTCGAACAATGGCTGATTGGGTTAAAGTTAGTGAAGTTGGAGAGTTGGCCCCAGGCGATAAAAAACAAATCGATCTCGATGGTATTGAAGTCGCCTTGTTTAATGTCGGGGGCGAATATTTCTGCATTGAAGATATTTGCACCCATGATGGTGCGCCGTTGTGTCACGGCCGGCTTTCCGGTGAAGAAATCACTTGTCCTCGGCATGGCGCTCGGTTTAGTGTCAAAACGGGTGCGGCCCTGTGCATGCCAGCAGTGGAGCCAACCGAGACCTATCCGGTCAAAGTCGAGGGCAACGATATTATGATTGAGATCGATCTCTAACCCAGCCATACAAGCGGTTCGGCCAGCCGCACGGGTTGGCAAGAAGGAATAAACCAAATATGCCGGATCAACAGACAATTTACGATGCCCTTAAAGCCGTCAGCGATCCTGAAGTCGGCATCAACATCGTCGATATGGGCCTGATTTACGGTCTGGAAATTGAGGATAGTAAGGTGGACGTCTATATGACGTTGACGAGTCCGGCATGTCCGGCGGGTCCACAAATTCTCAAAGAGGTCGATGACGTGGTACGCGTTCTCGACGGTGTAGAGGAAGTGGATATCAACGTCGTTTGGTCCCCTCCCTGGACCCCAGACATGCTCTCGGATGAAGCTAGAGACGAATTGGGTATATTTTAAGTGCCCATTACCATTGAACGCCGCGGCGCGCGGAGTTCAATAGAGTCTCGTCTGCAGAAGGCCTTCATCGCGTGATCCGTCGTGTGTGCAGCCGGTTAGTTCGCACCGCTTTGGTCATGATCATGGTCCTGCTGCTGTTACTGGTCGTCTTCATCTGGCGCTTAGTGGAAGAGCCTATCCCTCTCAATCTGCTAACGCCCTATATCGAAACCGCGCTGCCACCGTCCCTTACCGGCTTACAGGTTGATGTGCAGGATGTCGTCCTAGCATGGCACCGCCAAGCAAAGCGTATCGTTTTATCTGCGCGCGACATCCATCTGAGAGATGCCCAAGGCATTGTCGATGCCAGCTTGCCTGCAATCGACGTCACCCTCAATCTGCGAACGCTATTGCGGCAACACGCCGTGGCCCTGAACAAAGTGTACATCGACGGCGCTCAGGTTCATTTGCAAGTCGGTACTCATGACACCAAGCGGCCAGCGCTAATCCTCCCGACCCCGGCAAGCATTTTGAAGGCACTGGAAACCTTTTTGGCCGCTCTGGAGAGCCGTCCCCTCTTCGCAGACCTTCGCGCCGTACATGTCGTCAAGAGCGCGGTGACGCTAGATAGTCCATCCCTACCCCATCCGTTTCACATCTCGGAGTTGGACCTCATCCTAGATCGGACGGCTAACCACATCCACAGCCAACTGAGCCTCACCACGGCACTCTCAGACACGGACAGCACATTCAAACTGGAGACCGTTTACCAGCATTCAGACCATCAACTCACCTTGAAAAGCCAATTTATTAATCTTCGCCCTTCCGTACTCGCCACGCTCGACCCCTCGTTATCGAGCTTCGCCGGGATCTCCATTCCCTTGGCGGGGTCACTCAACCTGACGTTGAACCCACGAGTGACATGGCCGACGGCCGACTTTAACATTCAGGGCAACTCGGGCCAAGTTACGGTATCCGGCCTCTATCGTGAGCCCCTGCAGATCAAAGGCTTGACAGCCATCGGTCGCCTCAATGGCACCAGCGAGACCCTACGGATCGAGACCGCGACCTTGGATCTGGGCGCCAGCAAACACGGTACACTCCGTTTGCATCTACAGAGCACCATGACAGGATTGAGCCCTCCAACGCGTGTCGAAAGCGATGTGACCCTCACCGATTTCACCATGGCCGATCTGGAGAGGTATTGGCCACCGGAGGCCGCTCAGACCCCACGTCAATGGATCACACAAAATATTCCCGAGGGCCTGATTCAAAAGACCAAAGCGCATTTGGTTCTCGGCGCATCCAAAGCACATCAGAAGGCGCTGGCCGTACACGACCTCACCGGCTCATTCCAATACAAGGGGCTTGAATTGCACTATCTACGGCCCTTGCCACCTCTGCAAAATATCATCGGCCAGGGCCAATTCAATCGCTCGGGTTTTCATTTTCAGATAGCCAACGGCAATCTGAAAAAAATGGCCTTGACGGGGGGTGAAGTCGACATTACAGGCCTCGATCGCCTCAAACCAACGATCGCTATTCGGCCTGGTCTTACCGGGCCTTTGCGAGAGGCATTCACCCTACTCAACCATCCTCGCCTCAATCTCATGGCAGATCTGGGAATGCCGCTGGAAACCGCAACCGGACAATTTCAGATTGAACTCCAAATCGCTTTTGCATTAGGTAAGGCGGTCCGGGGCGAAAACGTTGACATCAACGTTCAAGGCATGCTTCAAGACGTTTCGCTTCAGGACGCGGCACTGAGTCACAACCTATCCAATGGCCAGATCTACATCAATCTAGATAAACATCGTCTGACCGTTGAGGGTCAAGCCGAATGGGCCACCATCCCGCTCTCCTTCACCTCGCATACCATCTTAAACAAAAAAAAAACCGATACCTGGCGCCACCGAATGCATGTGAGGGTCCCCCGCGTAGGGCACGCCGGCCGAGCCCAGCTCGGCTATGACTGGCCAGGCATGCTCGCAGGCCCGATGGGAGCGGTCATTGATACGCAGTCCGGTTGGGACAAACAGCAGACGATCGATCTACAACTCGACTTGCGAGAGACAACTCTGAACTTACCCTGGCTGAATTGGCATAAACCGGCCGGTGAGCCCGCCAAAGCTGTAGGCAAAATACAACTCACAGCCAGTCGCGTGATCGCCTTGACGGATCTCCACCTTGAAACCGATACTCTGAAGGCGCGAGGCAGCGCTCAGTTCGATGGCACCACCTTCGAGCGTGTCGACTTTCCCCATGTCGTCTTTGGCACAAGTGATCTTCGGGATGTGGTGTTCCAACCCCTCAATCCGGGTCTCGCCATCACCATTGGCGATGGGTTCTTGGATGCAGCGCCCTTTAAACAGCTTTTGACCCACCCGTCAAACCCACCAGCGACGGATGCAACGCAGCCGATAGCAACCTTCCCGGTGCAACTGCATTTGCCCCGTTTACATCGCGTGCAGATAGCTCCAGGCCGCTACTTGCACAACGTGCGCACCCATTTGGCATGGAATGGGACGGGCTGGAACGCGATCACAGCTTCCGGACGGGTTCCAGCCGAGCTGACTCGACGACACAACGACAGGCCAGAGGACTCGGACAAACACACAAAAACATTCGATTTTCGCTACCTGCCCACTGCTGCACAACCGCCTCACCTGTCACTCCAAACGAACGATATAGGAGCGGTTCTCCGCGCTCTCAACATCTACGACAACCTCATCGGTGGGGATCTGAGCGTGACCGGGCGCAGCAACCAGGATGGGACAGGCATCAAAACCAAAGTCCAAGCCGCTCAATTTACAATACAACACGCACCGGTCATCGCCCATGTCCTGGCAGCGGCTTCGCTACACGGATTGACAAATTTATTGAGTAACGACGGGCTGAAATTAGATCATCTCGACGCCGAGATCACTTTATACGGCGACCGGCTCACGATCAAACGATCAGAGGCCCACGGCGGCTCCCTCGGGATCACCGCCCGTGGCGACGTCGTCTATCAAACCGGCGGGTTGGACTTGCAAGGCACCATTATTCCAGCTTATCTCGTGAACAGCATTTTAGGACAAGTCCCTGTGGTCAATCTTTTGGTGGGCGGCAAAGGACAAGGGCTCGTGGCCGTCAACTACCGTCTCACCGGGGAGATCGCCAAGCCGCATGTCTCAGTCAATCCGATCTCGGCGCTCACCCCCGGCTTTCTGCGGGGGGTATTTGGGCTGTTAAAAAAAGACAAGGAGGACGAAACTTCACCATCTTCGCCCGAGGTAGAACCCGCAGAGGATATGCCTATGACTGAGCCTTAAGAGGCGTCTCCCACACCGACTCGAAGAGATCATCTCGCGTCACCAGTTGCCCCGCATGCTCCACCAGATCACACAAGACCGTAAACGCCCTCCGGGTCAAGGCATGCTGACTCTGGCGGACGCTCACCCATACAGATCTCATATCGATCTCAGGTCGATCTCAGGTTCCTCTCAGGTAACCCTAACAGGAAAGTTGTAGAGTTGTCGCACATGACGGCGACAACTTCAAGCTTATTTTAATGTGAAGAGGCGAGTCCTAGCCCTAACATGGTGAGCCCTCCCAGTGAACAAAAGTTAAGCCCGGCGCATCAAGGGCGCTCGGTCAAATAAAACCCTTCCCGGATGCTGATCATAGCTGGACATTTTTTGCTATCAAGCATTGTAGCAGAAAATGAAAACGTTACACTTAGTAGAAGCTAGCCAACTGAGCCCGACCCAAACAAAACACCGGGTACCGCGCAACCGCACAAGGAGACCGTGACGTGAGCCTCATTAATATCATCGCCCTGCTGATCACTCTGGCGGCGATTTTTAGCTACCTCAACCATCGCTTTATCAAGCTGCCCACGACCATTGGCTTGATGCTCATCACCCTGCTCATGTCCCTCGGCCTCATCCTGAGCGGTGCACTCGGCCTGGGCCTTGAAGCCGAAGCGGAACAAATCGTCTCCCAAATCGACTTCTCGCAGACCCTGATGCACGGCATGCTGAGTTTCTTGCTCTTCGCCGGCGCCCTGCACGTCAATTTGGACGACTTGCTCCAGCACAAATGGGTCATCGGCGTCTGTGCCACCGTGGGCGTCTTAGGCTCGACCTTTCTGGTGGGAACCGCGATGTTCTATCTCCTTGGCTGGCTCGGCTTGGCCCTGCCGTTTATCGCCTGTCTCGCCTTCGGTGCACTGATCTCGCCAACCGATCCCATCGCCGTGCTGGGGCTTTTGAAGCAAGCTAAGACACCCAAATCGTTGGAAACCAAAATCGCCGGTGAATCCCTGTTCAACGACGGCATTGGCGTGGTCATCTTTCTCGTCTTGTTGGAACTCTTGACCGAGGCCCACCCCTTCGAGTGGGGTCACGTAGGCAAGCTGTTGGCTCTCGAAGCGATCGGCGGGCTCGTCCTCGGGCTCGTCCTCGGCTGGATCACCTATCATCTGCTCAAGAGCATTGACAACTACCAAGTGGAAATTCTGCTCACTCTAGCGTTGGTCACTGGCGGCTATGCCCTCGCCACCGCGCTACATACCTCCGGCCCCCTAGCCATTGTGGTCGCTGGCTTGTTCATCGGCAACCGGGGCCGGCACTTTGCCATGTCCGACGAAACCCGCGAGCACCTCGACACCTTTTGGGAACTCCTCGACGAAATACTCAATGCCGTGTTGTTCGTGCTCATTGGCCTAGAAATTTTAATATTGACGTCTACCAGGCAGTACATGTTGGCTGCGGTGCTCGCCATTCCCGTGGTCTTGATCGCGCGCTTCATCAGTGTTGGCATTCCCGTGTCGCTCCTCCGCACCATGCGAAGCTTCACCCCACACATGGTCAAAATTATGACCTGGAGCGGGCTACGCGGCGGTATCTCCGTGGCCCTCGCGTTGTCTTTGCCATTGAGTCCGACGCGCGATCTTCTACTGACCATGACCTACGTCGTGGTCATTTTCTCCATCGTCATCCAAGGCCTCACCATCCCTCATCTGCTGCGGCGCACGGTTGCAGAATCACTTGCAGCGCCTGAATCGGCGCCGACTCATGCCTAGCTGCAGCAGCCATCCACCGACATGAGGAGCTTGCTATGCCCATGCGACGTGTTGTCATCCTTTTGCTCAGTTGTTGCCTCTTTGGCCTCAGTGCCGCAGCGGCCCCGAAAACCGGCGGCACGTACCGGTTTCCCCTGGCCACGGATCCCCCCACCCTCGACCCGGCGCAAATCACCGACACCACCTCGCACTCGGTGGCCTCGGAAATTTTTAATGGGCTGGTGACCTACGACGAAAAGTTGAAAATCACCCCCGATCTGGCCGAGCGCTGGGAGGTATCTCCAGACAAACGCACGTATACGTTTTATCTCAAAAAAGGCGTCAAATTTCACCACGGCCGCGAATGTACTGCCCACGACTTCCGCGACACCTTCGAACGCGTGTTGAACCCCGCTACCCACTCGCCCCGCACCGGTTTTATCGACCGGCTCAAAGGCGCCAAGGCCTATATGCAGGGTCAAGCCGACCATGTCGAGGGCATCACGGTAGTAGACGACCACACGCTGCAACTCACTTTAGCGCAGCCGTTTAACCTGTTTCTGCACCTGCTCACCTACACTTCCAACTATGTCGTGCCCAAAGAAGTCGCCGAACAATACGGCAAGGATTTCACCTCGCACCCCGTGGGCACCGGTCCTTTCCGCTTTGTCTCTTGGAAACATGACGACCACCTCATTCTAGAAGCCAATCACGCCTATGTTGCAGGTCGGCCCTACCTCGACCGCATCCACTATCGCATTTTGCCGGAAGAAGTCACCCGACTCGAAGAGTTCAAAGCCGGCAACCTGGAGCACAGCGATATTGCCACCGGGCAATTCGCCAGCGTCAAAAACGACCCCAAACTCTCGAAGCTCATCGTCTCCTATCCCAATTTAGGCACGTATGCCCTGCGCTTCAACATGGAAAAAGCACCCTTCAAGGGCAACCGAAAACTCCGGCAGGCGTTCAACTATGCCATCGACCGCCAAGCCATTGCCGACATTATTTTAGAGGGGCGGGTGATCCCGGCCACTGGCGTCTTGCCGCCCACCATGCCCGGCTACAACCCGCAACTCCAAGGCTACCATTACGATCCGCAACGCGCCCAACAACTCCTGGCCGAGGCCGGCTATCCCAAGGGGGTGGGTTTTCCTCAAATCGATCTCTACTTTAATACCAGCGATACGCATCAAAAAATCGCCGAATTGGTCCAGGCGTACTTACAGCAACTCGGCATTCAAATCGGCTTGCGCACTCTGGATTGGGCTGCCTACATCAAGCTGGTCGACGACGGTGGCACGCTATTGCACCGCATGGGCTGGATTGCCGACTACCCGGATCCGGAAAACTTTTTGACCGTGCTGCACCACAGCCGCAACATCGGTCCCGCCGGCAATAGCGCCCGCTACAGCAACCCCAAAGTCGACGCCCTCCTCGACCGCGCCGATGCCACCGACGACTGGGACGAACGCAAACGTCTCTACCAGGAAGTGGAGCGCATCATCGTCGACGATGCGCCGTGGATCTACGTGTATTACTACAGCGCCAACACCCTCTTTCAGCCCAGCGTCAAAGGGCTGCGGCTCACCGGCATGGACCCCCAAATGGACATCGGCCTGCAGCCGATGCGCCTCATCTGGTTGGACCAATAGAGGGGAACCCATCACCATGCTGCGCTTTATGGTAAGACGCCTCTTCACCCTAATACCTGTCATGTTCGGCGTCACCCTGGTGATTTTCTTCCTCTCCTACATCTCGCTAGGCGATCCAGTACGAGCCATGATGGGGCAGCGGGGCGACCCGGAGGTGATTGCACAAATTCGGCAGGATTACGGCCTCGATCTTCCCTTTTATCAGCAGTACACCCGCTACCTCGGCAACTTGTTGCAAGGCGATTTGGGCCGTTCCTACCGCCTCCAGCGCCGGGTTAGTGAGATGATTATCGAGCGCCTGCCCGCCACCTTGCGCCTGGCCACCGCCGCCATGCTCCTGGCCGTGGTATGCGGCTGCACCGCCGGCATATTGGCCGCTCTCAGACCTTCGTCCTGGATCGACCACCTGGTCATGGTAGTCTCACTCTTTGGCATTTCCACCCCAGTATTCTGGAGCGGCCTGATGCTCATTCTACTCTTCGCCTCACAGTGGCGCTGGTTTCCCATCTCGGGCTACGGCGACGGCGGCCTGTGGCACCTCATTCTCCCCGCCATCACCCTCGGCGCCTTGCAAACCGGCTACATCGCCCGCATGACCCGCTCGAGCTTACGAGACGTCATGCACCAGGACTATATGCAAACCGCTCGTGCCAAGGGCCTGCGCGAACACATCATCATCTGCAAACACGGCCTCAAAAATGCCGCAATCCCAGTGGTCACGGTCATGGGCATCAGTTTCGCCGATCTGCTCACGGGCGCGCCACTCACCGAAACGATTTTTGCCTGGCCGGGCATTGGCCGCATGATGGTGAGCGCGGTCGGCAATCGGGATTTTCCCGTGGTCATGGGGTGCACCCTGGTCTTTGCCCTTGTCTACGTCATGGCCAATCTCGTGGTGGATATGCTCTACACGTGGCTCGATCCTCGCATCCGGTATGATCAAAAGGCTTAATAAACCCATGACTCCACTGCGTCAACATCCGAGTCTACTCACCGGCACAATCCTCCTCCTGGCCCTGCTCCTCACCGCCATCTTCGCCCCGTGGCTCACCTCCTCAGATCCCTACCTCGCGGCGCCTTGGGAGAGTCTCAAACCCCCGCAGTGGTCCCACCCCCTAGGGACAGACTGGCTCGGCCGCGACATCTGGAGCCGCGTCGCCCACGGCGCTCGCGTCTCCCTACAAGTGGGCCTCATGGTCGAAGCTATCGCCGTGGTCATTGGGGTGTGGGTCGGCGCCTTAGCCGCGTACTACGGCGGCGTTTTCGACATCCTCTTAATGCGCCTCACCGATACCTTTATGGCCTTTCCCTCCCTAGTGTTGGCCATCGCCCTCATGGCGGTGTTTCAACAGCCCGGCCTGCTCAACGTCATCATTGTCCTCAGCGTGCTCGGCTGGACACCGATTGCCCGCGTCGTCCGCGGCAGTGTGCTCGGCACCAAAGAGCAAGACTTTGTGCACGCCATCCGCGCCATGGGTGCAGGCCATGGCCGCGTGCTGTTCCGTCACATTTTGCCGAACTGCTTTGCCCCGATTATCGTCACCGCCACCATCGGCATTGCCGGTAACATCGTGGCGGAAGCCGGGCTCAGCTTCCTCGGCTTCGGTACGCAGCCGCCGACAGTGAGTTGGGGCACGATGCTAGCGCAGGGCCGCAACTATCTCACGGTCAAACCGTGGGTTTGCATTTTTCCCGGCTTGGCGTTGATGCTCACGGTGCTGGGATTTAATTTGTTTGGGGATGGGTTGCGCGATGTCTTTGATCCGCGGACCCGGATCGCGGAAAAACATCGTGGGTGATCATGCCAACGAGGCGGCGTTATACGCGTCCCGCCCAATGGCATACCCCGCCACTGTCAGTCCGGCAAACCTCGTCTCCCCCGTGTAGGTCATGCCGATTTTCTCCAGCACGCGGCGCGAGGCCACATTGTCGATAAAAGCCGCCGCGATGATCTGGTCCAGCCCCCGTCCTGCAAACCCGTAGTGCAAGCTGGCACGAGCCCCTTCGGTGGCCAGCCCCTGTCCCCAATACGGTTTAGCGAAGGCATAAAGCCGTTCAGTGTCCACTGTCTCCATCGCCTGGTCTTCTTCCTATCGCTTGATGCACACTGAGTATGGCTTGACGCGCTCTTGGGATTCGCCTACTCTGTGGCTCTTAGGCGTGATGGATGACACAAGCCACATAAATCCCATGCGAAGGAGACAACAGATGCTTTACGAATCCCGTATTTATTACACCGTCCCCGGCAGATTACCGGCTCTCAACGACCGATTTGCCAATCATACAGTAGGTTTTTTCCAAAAACACGGCATTGGTGTCTTTGGCTTCTGGACGGATGAGATCGGCACCAGCAACAAGTTGACGTACATTCTCACCTTTGACAATATGGCGGACCGCGAGGCCAAGTGGCGGGAGTTTCAGGCCGATACCGGCTGGCACCAGGTGCGGGCCAAGAGTGAAGCGGATGGGCCGATCGTGGCGGTGGTGAAAAATGCCTTTATGCACCTGACGCCATACTCGCCCGAGCCCCACATCACAACTAACGTCCAAGAACTGCGCATTTACGATGCCACGCCGGGTAAGTTTCAAGGCATCAATAACCGGTTTGCCCACCACACCATTAAATTATTCGAAAAACACGGCATTGAAAACATTGCGTACTGGGTCGAGGATGTCGGCACCAGCAACCGCCTGGTCTACATGCTGGGCTACCCCAATCTCGGCGCACGTGAAAAAAGCTGGGCCGCGTTTCAGGCCGATCCGGATTGGCAAATCGCGCGAGAGGCATCGGAAGTCGACGGCCCGCTCGTGCGAGTGAGTTCGCATTCAATTATGCGGCTGACCCCCTATTCACCGCGCCCGTAAGACGGGGATGCGCAATTTAGAATAAAGAAAGGAGGTCGGATGCCACTCGATCCACAAGCGCAAAACGTGTTGGATGTGGTTGCCGCGCTCAACTTGCCAGCCAACTATACGGGCTCTCCGGAAGAAGCCAGGGCAAACGCGAAGTTGCGGCCACGCGCCCAGGGACCGGAGGTCGCCAAGGTGGAAGATCGCACCATCCCCGGCCCCGGCCCGAAGATCCCGGTGCGCATCTATACGCCGGTTGGCCCCGGGCCATTTCCCATCCTGGCTTGGTTCCACGGTGGCGGCTGGGTCGTGGGCGATTTGGACAGCGCTGATGCGACAGCTCGCTATCTGACCGTCGGCGCCAATTGCGTCACGGTCTCTGTCGATTACCGCCTGGCGCCGGAGACGAAATTTCCCGGTGCCTCGGACGATTGTTATGCCGCGACGATGTGGGCGGCTCAGCATGCGCCCGAACTCCATGGCGAGGCGTCCCGTCTGGCGGTGGGGGGCGACAGCGCGGGCGGCAATCTCGCCGCCGCAGTGGCACTGATGGCCCGGGATCGCCAGAGCCTGGCACTCGCGTTTCAACTCCTGATCTACCCGGTGACCGATCGCAATTTTGCGACCGCTTCGTACACCGATAATGCCGAGGGCTATCTGCTGAGCAAAGCCAGCATGGCATGGTATTGGGACCACTACCTCAGCGATCCATCAGAGGCGTCAAACCCGTACGCCGCCCCATTGCAGGCCACGGATCTCAGTGGCCTGCCACCGGCCTTGGTGGTCACGGCCGAATACGATCCGTTGTGTGATGAGGGCGAGGCCTATGGGGCGCGCCTGAAAGCGGCGGGGATCCCCACGGTATGCACGCGCTATGATGGCATGATCCACGGTTTCTTTGGCATGGCGAGCGCCTTGGATAAAGGCCAACAGGCGATTGATGAAGCCGCCGCCTCGCTCCGCAAGGCGTTTGGCACGGCATAGGCGCCGCTCGATCTCGATGCAGGGTGGGAACGGAGAAACATTTTATGGACGTGTTCCCACCCCTGCAGTTACCGTCCGGCGGCAACTGCTTTGGAATCGCCAGAAATGGTTTTCTACTGACCGCCATTAAAATTTTCGTAGAGCTACGCTTCAGAATGGGCTATAGTCTTGGACGGTGTCATCCATAGGAGGGTTATTTGCTTTTGCTCCTGAAGCGTATCAGTACAACTGCCAGGCTTTATGAGTCTTAATCAAATAGTTAGATGCGGGTGCCACTCCCAGGTGGATCGCTGACCATCGAAACAGGTCGGTACATCGAATAGACCTCGTCAGCCTTGCTAGAGGTTACGTCCAAAGGAAGCTATCATGCCTACCAACATCTATGTTGGAAATCTACCATTCAATGTGAGTGTTGAAGAAGTCCGCGACTTGTTCGAGCCGCATGGTACGGTGGAGTCTGTGAATCTGATTACCGACCGCGAAACAGGGCGTCTTCGCGGCTTCGGGTTTGTTGAAATGTCTTCGGATGAAGACGCCTCGGCGGCAATCGCGGCGTTGCACGGCAGCCAGTGCCAGGGGCGGACTCTCACGGTCAACGAGGCACGGCCTCGCCCACAACGCGACAGTGGCGACTCCAGAGGCGGTGGTGGACCTCGCGACAGACCGAGGTGGTAACAGAAAGCTTCTGCTATTGGCCACAGCTTTATTGTAGTCAGCGCGCCAGTTCAGTCACGTCTTCACGTCACGCACAATGGAGAGCACAATGTACTCTCCATACCTCGTGTCATGGCGATACAATACGGTCGTGCTGTAGTGCTCTTAAAACCACAAGACCGGTCAAAGCCCCACCCCCATTGCTTCCAATTGCCACATATGCACCGAATCGATCTTGTCGTCCAGACCTTATCACTAGAGGGCATGGATACCCTCGAACCTGCCGGGGCAAAGGTCGCAGCCGGGAGAGCGTCCGCTAAGGATGCGCAGAGAAACCGTAGATGCCGGGATGATGTAAAGCCACTAAAATTTGCTTGGGAAGCGCGCGGGAAAATTCATCATCCAGCGGCAAATGGGCCACCAACAGACGGTAATACACCGGGCCGTAGATAATGTCACAAGCCAAATCGGAGTTCAACGCCGCATCGAACTCACCGGTCGACTTGCCATATTCAATGAGGTCGCGGGCCACCGTGCGACGACGCAAGAGAAACCGGTCGCGAAATGCAGCGAGCACTTCGGGATCCGTCTGTCCCTCGGCAATCAACTCTTTGACGATGCGGCCGTAAGGGCCCCGATAATGCTCCACCAACAGCACCAACTGTTCAGTGAGTGCCGCACTCACACTTTTGGACTTGGCCAGACGCGAACGGGGCATAATCGCCTCGACCGCATCGATGGCAATCGCCGCTTTATTTGGCCACCACCGATAGATGGTACTCTTGCTCACGCCCGCTTGCTTGGCGATGGTCTCAATTGTCAGGTCACGCACGGTGGTAACTTCCAGCAAGGCTCGAGTGGCCTCTAAGATCGCTTGCCGCGCCGCCTCACTGCGGGGGCGGCCACGTGTACGCGCCGTGGCGGTAGCGGTGGCTTCTGTGGCGTCCATACCTGCCCTTTATGAGTCGTTCCCATCACCATGAGTTTGGCATCCTCGACAACCATCACACGGCTGCCACACATCGTGTGGCACACGCCGACGCATGCATTGTAACGCAATCAGGGCATCCGATCAAAAGATCCCTAAATTATGCTTCTGGTGTTGTGGCGCTCTCGCCCCTCTCGGCCCCAAGCGTCTCCAGCGAACTTAGCGACTGCAAATAGACACGCAGCTTTTGGTTTGACGAGGTCAGCCCGAACTTCCGGCGGATATTGCGGCGATGCGTTTTGATCGTTTCGGGAGAGACGTGCAAATGAGCGGCAATGACCTCGCTGGTCATAGCATTTTTGACCATCAGGGCGACTCGCAACTCTTGGGTAGAAAGCGACGTACTCCCCTGCAAATGGGAAGCGAGACCGGAAGCGAGATCATTCACATATTTTCTCAAGGCATTGAGCGGCTCCTCGGAGAGCCGGCCATGGGTCTGACTGGCCATCTCCTCGAACAAGGGCATCACTAAAGCACGGATTTGGGTAAAGGGGTTGCCAGGCTTTGAATATGCATCATAGGTGAAGCTTGACAACCCGTGCAAAGCGCAATCGGAAGTCGCTTAGGAACTTTTCTTTTTAGCCACTTTTTTGCGTTTTGATGGTGCTGGAGTTACATCCTCTTTCAGTTTAGACGCAGGGCGGAAAGTGACCGTATGGCTTTCCTTAATCTTGATCGGCTTGCCGGTCTGCGGGTTACGGCCTGTACGTGCGGGACGATTCTTCAAGTTAAAAGTACCAAAGCCTGGAAAACGAAAGCTCTGTTCGTCCTTGATAACAGTCTTGATCGTATCAAAGACCAAGTCGGCGATTTCGGTCGCCGCTTCCTGCGTCAAGGTGGCCTTGGTCGTCTCCGTACGAATTCTTCTCACAAAATCTGTTTTGGTCATATGTGTTCTCCGTTGTGAAAAGAAAAATGTTCTCTTCCGGCTTCACGATGTGGCCTCTATGATGCGCTCCTGCGCAAGACGGGCCCCAAGCAATTCCGTCTTCACCACCCGAATCGCTCATCGATACAGCCTACGGCCCGAGTTCCCTTGAACTCGAACGTCTTATCACCCTAAGATGGAATTGCGCGGAAATTGCGCCATCCAGATCGCAGCAGCTTTCCGTAGCCACCCCTACGTCTTACCTTCACCACAGGGAAAACGCCGACAGAGCTAAGATGGGAGCAACCATTCGCGACTTCGTACCAGCAAGCCTACCGTTTTTAGAACGGTATGTGAGGGTGAGAGACTTGCTATCAGGCGCATTTTACAAGGCTTAGCGCACTGCTCTCTATAATTATTACAGTAAAAGTCGGCTTCCGCACCCTTCTTCAAGCTGTTTTTCCGCATATTTTGCGGGAAAAATGCATCTTATCGCGTATTTTTTTGCCTAAAATCGAGTTTTCCACAGCTTTACGGCCCGTGCACCCCGCTTTGCCCTCGAGAGTATCCCGCGTCCTGACTTCCTGCAGCGGACTTTTTTCTTGCCATCAGGGAACTATCTTTTTATAACAAAGGGTAGTCATCAGCTATCGATCCCGGCGTCTAGCACTCGTCAACCCGAGGGAGAATCGCAATGTCTACGGTGGTGATGCTCATGACCTTGCTCTTGATGCTTTCGGTAGGTCCGGCCTATGCGCTGCGATGTAGCAGCAAGATCGTTTCCGAAGGGGACCATAAAATGTCGGTGCGCCTCAAATGCGGCGAGCCTGAGGCCATCGAGGAGCGCGTTATTTACAGGACAATTCACCTCACTGACCACCCCCATAGCGATAAAATTGAGGTACCCATTGCCATTGAAGAATGGCTCTACAACTTCGGTCCGCGCCGGCTCATGCATCAATTGTGGTTTGAAAATGGCAAGCTCGTGGAAATTCGCTCGCTTGGCTATGGATATATCACGCCCTGAGCCACGCATACGCTGGGCCACCTTTTTGTCCGGAGATACGCATGCGCCAAGCAGTAGTGATGATGGCGAAAGCACCGCAGGCAGGCGAGGTCAAGACTCGACTGTGCCCGCCCCTCACCTTTGAGGCCGCCGCTGCTTTGTATCGCGGCTTTCTCCTGGATACCGTAGCCAAAATCGCCGCTCTCGACACGGCTCAACCGGTCATCTCATACGCCCCGGCGAGTGGCGAGGCGTTTTTTGCAGAAGCCGTCCCGCATTGGACGCGTCTGCCGCAAGAGGGAGCGGACCTCGGCGCGCGTATGCACCACTGTTTTACCCAACTCTTAGCGCAGGGCTACGATCATGTTCTGCTGACCGGAAGCGACCTGCCAACCCTGCCTCTCTACATCTTCAGACAGGCGATCCAGTGGTCAGCCTCCCCTCAAATCGATGTGATCTTAGGGCCGAGTGAAGATGGCGGCTACTATCTCATTGGCCTCCGGGCACCCTGTCCGGCCTTGTTTATGAAGATGACTTGGAGCACCTCCGAAGTTCTGGCCGACACCGTGCGGCGGGCCACCCGCCTCGGCCTGCGCATCGCCTATCTGCCGACGTGGTATGATATCGATACGCCGGCCGATCTGACACGTCTACACGCCGCCCTCACGCAGCCCTATACCCACGCTTTGCACCACACCCGCGCCTGGTTTGCTTTGCACTGGTGATTTAGGCGCTTGGCGCCGCCAAACGCTCAATGGCTTGCAAACGCTGCCAAATAGGCGGATGCGAATAGTGCAAAAAGACATAAAAGGGATGGGGACTCAGATTGGATAGATTATGTAAGGCGAGCTTTTTTAACGCCTCGCCCAGCGCCGCCGGATTTCCGGCCGTTTCCACCGCATACCGGTCGGCGTCGTATTCATGTTGACGGGACACGATTTGCATCCCGATCGAAAGCAGCAATTCTACCGGGGCATACAGCATGCCAAAGAATACCAAGCCGGCATACACAGAGGGTTCTGTCACATAAAACGCATCAAACAACCCCGGATGATGCAAAAATATCGACAGCAAGTACAGCAGCACGCCGGTATGGACGATGCCAAGCACCATATTTTTAACGATATGCCGCATTTTGTAATGACCTACCTCATGGGCGACGACCGACAGCAATTCGGGCACGCTATGCGCGTTGACCAGCGTGTCGAATAAGGCAATCCGCTTATGCCGGCCAAAACCGGTAAAAAACGCATTGGATTTGCTCGACCGCTTTGAACCATCCATCACGTAGACATCATCAAGAGGAAACTTCACGGCTTGGGCATAGGTCAAAATCGCCTCGCGCAACTCGCCTGGCGCCAGCGGCGTAAAGGTGTTAAAGAGCGGCATAATCCAAGTCGGCGCGATGAGCTGCAGGGCGAGCGAAAACAAGGTGATCACCCCCCAGCAATAGAGCCAGGCATACGGTCCGGCATAGATCAAAAACGCCAGCAGACCCGCCAACAGCGGCCCCCCAAGCACAATCGCCAGGCCACAGGCTTTAAGCCGGTCCGCACAAAATGTCGCCAGTGAAGTTTGATTAAAACCAAAGCGCGCCTCAATCACAAACGTCGAGTAGAGCTGAAACGGCAAACTAAGCAATGTCTGGCCTGAGATGAGAATGCCGATGTAGGCCAAGCCGCTGCCGATCGGACCCAGCGACCACGAGCGGACGAACCCATCGAGCACCTGAAAACCACCGGCAAACCAAAACACAAGTATCACCACCAGCATCCACGTCTCTGAGACCCAACCGAAACGCGTCCCGACGCGGATATAGCTCTGTGACGACCGGTAAGCCTCTTGATCATAAAGGCCATCGAGTTCCACCGGCACTTGATGCTTGAGCGCTCGGAGATTTAACAGGTCTGCCACGAGGTTCAGCAGATAGCCCACCAAAAGGGTAGTCAAAATGACAATTGCATAAAGATTCATATTCCATCCGCCTATGTGGAACCGCCAGCTCTACCGCAACTCTATCTACCGCAACTCTAGAGGTGTGGGTACATAGAGATGGCTTAGAGGTATTCGATGCAACGATTGACATGTGGCGATGTCTAGCCATTAACGCTATTGTACTGTGAATCTCTACACAATGGAACCCCGGCTTCAAGGCCCTCGATCTAACGTTAGAGGCCGGTCATGGCTGCCGAAACGGGAGCGCTTTCCTCTCACACCAAAGTAATGGATGACCGATAAGGGCAGAAGATCTATGTCAAGCGCATCTTCAGGCCCTCATCCAAGGATCACTCTGCATGCTCGACCTGAGCCATCGATATCGACGGCCGATTGCAGGTTTTAGCCTCATTGAATTGATGGTCGTCACCATGGTCATCTCTCTATTGGCGATTATGGCATTACCCACCATGAGAGCTTATTTTGAGCGGGCGCGGGTCACCAGAGGCATCAGTGTAGGCCGCACGGTGCAAGCGTCCCTCGCGTCTTTCACCACCGACAGTGAGAGCAATCAGTACCCCGCCGCGATTGGCTCATACGGCGAGCTGATCGCCCTTATCAATGCCAACGGCGGCCAGCTCAAAGACACAGAAGCTGAGACAGGCGTGGAGTTTCAACAATACACCGCGTTGGATCTCGATAAGGATGGCACGTGGGACAGTTACACGATGAGTTTTAAAGTCATCGATGTCTCACCAAAGCGGCTTGGTTGGTGCATGACCATCCAGCCCTCAGGGGTTGCACTCTGTGCGCCACAGTAAGGCTCACCCACCTTTTTCCCACCGACACTGCCAAGCGCTTCCGGCGAGCCACGCAGGGCCGGAAGCGCCAAGCCAGCGATAGCATGCCGCCTTTGTGGTATAGTAGTCACACATGCAGGCACAATGTCTCCTTCGCGCCCGACCGGGTATCTCGACACCCGAACGCCGTTTACCGGAGACAGGTACATTCAGGACAGGCAACGTCAGCGACCCAGTTCAGCCAGGCGTGACGAGTAAGGAGGACGTGGTGCACCACATCGGAGTCATTGGTAGCGGTTTAATGGGATCAGGCATTGCGCAAGTGGCGGCGCAAGCCGGATTGCAAGTCGGCCTCAACGACGCCAATGCAGACGCGCTACACAGCGCCCTTGCACGCATCTGCACGGGTCTAGAACGCCTTCGGGACCGCGGTCGCCTCGAAGGCGATGTCGACACGATTTTAAGCCGCATTCATCTCACCACTGACCTCCAGGAGTTCGCCCAATCCGATGTGGTCATTGAAGCGATTAGTGAAAACGAAGACCTCAAATGCACCCTCTTTGCACAACTCGACGGTATATGTGCGCCACGCACCATACTCGCCAGCAATACGTCGTCCATCTCCATCACCAACCTCGCCGCCGCGACCCACCGTCCCAAATGCGTGGTCGGCATGCACTTTTTCAACCCGGTTCCAGCTATGCAACTCGTCGAAGTCACCCGGGGGACGGCCACCAGTGACCACACCGTGGCCAAGATTACCCAACTCGGCGAACGGCTCGGCAAAACCGTCGTGCACGCGGCAGATACGCCCGGATTCATCGTCAATCGCATTCTCGTTCCCATGCTGGTAGAAGCCATTTTTGTCTATCAAGAACACGCCGCCAGCCGCGAAGATATCGACCAAGCCGTGCGGCTTGGTCTGGGGCATCCCATGGGTCCCCTGACCCTTGCCGATCTCATTGGACTAGACACCCTCCTGGCGATTTGTGATGTCTACTACCAGGAATTCGGTGATCCCAAGTACCGTGCCCCCATTCTCTTGCGGCGCTATGTGACCGCCGGTTGGCTCGGCCGCAAAACCGGTCGCGGTTTCTACGAGTATCCAGCGCGCTAACACCGCCCAGCAGAAAAGGTGCTTGTCTATGCCTGGCACCTTTTGATAAAAGAAAGGGAAGGATGGCATGGGGAGCCCGTCAAAGGCAACTGCCACCTGTCATGGAGGTGGCTGGCGAGGCGCCCCTATCCGGGCTTTGCCCATGAGGATTAGGAATACCGCAAATGTCTGAGACGTCCTACGAACCACAGTCCGAAGTCGATACCCACGTCTTAATCCAGCGCCTACAAGCCGGTCATGTGGACGCGTTTGCAGGCTTGTTTGAGCATTACAGTCCACAGATCTATCGCCAAGCCGTGCACTTCCTCGGCAATGAGGCCGAAGCCGAGGAAGTCATGCAGGAAGTGTTTCTCACCCTTTATGAAAAGGCCAGTACCTTTCGGGGAGAGGCGGCGCTCTCGACTTGGCTCTATCGCCTCACCGCAAATACCTCTATCAGCCGTTTGCGGCGGCGCTCAAGACAGCAAGAAGTGTCGCTCGAGGCGTATTTACCGCAATTCAGCGACGATGGTCACCACCGCGAGCGCCCAGTGCGAGATTGGTCTGACGATATCGAGCGCACCATGGTTCGCGAAGAATCCTGTCAACTGTTACGAGAAGCGATCGACAAGCTACGTCCTCTCGATAAAGCAGTCGTCGTACTGAGCGATCTGGAGGAGTTACCGCAGCGGGAAACTGCCGACATCTTGGGCCTGAGCCTGGCGGCAGTCAAAGCCCGCTTGCACCGTGCGCATCTTTTTTTACGCAGCCAGCTCGAGACGTCATTGGGAAATGCCACCGTCTAAGGGTATTGCAAGAAGGAATCATGACGATGCGAACGAACCCACCCGATCCCGGTGCGCAAACGCCCATGGAGCGCCTGACCTGTGAACAAGTCACAGACGCCATTATCGATTACCTCACCGGTGAGATGCAGCCGGAAATCTCGACGCTGTTTAACAAACATCTCCAGGCATGTCCGGATTGCGTCGCCTTTTTCAACACCTATAACAGTACGGTTCGCGCCACCCGGTCCTTGTCTTACGACGACGTGCCGGACGAGATGCGCGCCCGCGTGCGGCAATTCCTGTTGAAAACCATCTCAGGCGAGTGAGCGAGCGAGAGACGCCACAATCCTCTCGCGTCAAGCCCACCTGTTGCCACTGCAGCAATTCTAATTTAAAGAATTTTTGCCTCAACCATTGGCTTCGCCGCCGTCGCCCCGTCAGGCCGGGTGAAGAAGAAGTTGTGTACGGTCGAGATATTGTGGCCCTGTCGGGAAACCAGACGGCAAACAGAGAACACAAACTTCGACCTGAAGCATTGGGAGAAACTCCTCTACTCGACCGCCGCCACCCGAGCCTGATACTGCGCGATTTCCTCGGCATCATCCGCCAGCGTCGGCCCGGCGGTTTCCCCATGCGAGGGATGTAGATTTGATAAGCTACCGCGACACACTGAGCCAACGCCTCAGCATCCCGAGGGGTCAGCCAGGCGCATGAATCCAATCTGACATGGTCTCACCTCAGCGTCAGTAGCCCGACACCAACGACGGACAGAACGCATCGACACCGGTGTGAGGCAAGTCGCGATTGCAATCGATTTTCACGGCGGAAGGCCGGGCAAAATTGCCGGTCATGCCCGGCTCTTCTTCAGCACGCGTCCCGGCAACACCTCATACTGCGTCCCGTGTTCCACCACGACTTGACCATTCACAATCACGTAATCAATGCCATCCGGATATTGGTGCGGCGCCTCGAACGTGGCTCGATCATTGACCAGGGCAGCGTCAAAAATCGTCACATCCGCGGCTCTACCTGTGGCCAGTACGCCGCGATCTTCAAGCCCCAGCTTGGCCGCGGCCATCGACGTCATTTTGCGCACGCCATCCTCCAACGTGATCACTTTTTCCTCACGCACATACTTGCCCAACACACGCGGGAAGGTGCCGTACGTACGAGGATGCGGCCTGCCACCATGACCCGCAGCCAAAGCCAGCGAATCCGAGCCGATCATCAACATCGGATGCGCAATGCCACGCACCACATTTTCCTCAGACATCATAAAGAGAATGATGGATGCCACGCCCTCCTCGGCCAACATAAAATCCATCATCGCATGGGCCGGGTCACGGCCCATCGCCGCAGCGATCTGGGCCAGGGTCTGCCCTTCGAACGCCTTTTGGTTTTGGCAAGACGAGATCACCACATCCTCCCATCCCACCGCACCATTAGCCCGCGACCAACCCTCTTTGCCGCCCTGGACTTCATCGATAATCCGCTGACGCGTCCCGGCATTGGCCAGACGGATCAAAAATTGTTCCACCCCACCTTCTAGCGTCCAGGCCGGAAACAAGCTCGTCATCGTCGTACTGCCCGCGATATACGGGTAGATATCCGCATCGACCGCAATGCCGCGTTCGCGCCCATCTTCGAGCATTTGCAGGGCCAGTTCCATCTTGTGCCAATTGTCGCGCCCCGAGGCTTTGAGGTGCGAAATTTGTACCGATATCTCAGCGGACTCGCCAATCTCTAAAGCTTCCGCAATCGACGTTTCCAAAGAGCCACCTTCGCCTCGCATGTGTGTGGCGTAGATACCGCCCGTTTCAGCCGCCACTTGCGCCAGGGCCACCAATTCCGCCGTATCGCCAAAACAGCCCGGGGTGTAAATCAGCCCCGACGATATCCCAAAAGCGCCGTCTTCCATCGCCTCGCCCACGAGGTGCTGCATTTGCAACATTTCACTCGCGGTCGGCGGGCGATTGGCAAATCCCATAGCGGCGATACGCACCGCGCCATGCCCCACCAAGGGGGCAATATTGATCGCACAACCACGGTCTTCCACTTGTTGGTAATAATCGCCCAAGCGCTGCCAATCCCACGCTAAGTGTGGATTTAAAAATCCAGCATATTCCCGCAAGAGGTCGAGGGTTCCGGGGGACACCGGGGCCGGTGAGAAACCACAATTGCCTACCACTTCGGTCGTAATGCCTTGGCGCACTTTGCTATCCGCACCCGGGGTGGTGAGCAGCGTAAAGTCGGAGTGAGTATGCACATCGATAAAACCGGGGGCCACAATGCGCCCCTGGGCATCGATCTCCTGGACCGCCTCTCCTGCAAGCCCTGGCGCGATGGCAATAATCTGTCCCTGACGGATACCGACATCGGCTTGTGCTCCCGGTGCACCGGTCCCATCGACAACCGTGCCATGCTTGATCAGCAGATCGAATGTCATAGACGTTCTCCTTCTCTGGCCCCGGCTATCGCTCCTGCCTGCCGTTTTTCATACCTTGTGACGTTGCCCGAGCCTCCTACTACAGCCTGGCATGAACCGGTATCTTGTCCCGCCTTGCAGGAGATCGTCTCAACAGACGAGGCGATGAGACCTCCTGTTATAGAGCCGATACCAAATCGAGCATTTCCTTGGCTTTGGCTTCGGCAGGCAACAGGCAGTCGGTATACAGCGAGGCCCAAATCGCTTTTACGTCCGCATAATGATAGGTCGGCAACAGGGCATCAGTTTGCAGATGGTCGGTCCATAATACCTCATCAGACTGCATCGCTGGCCGCCAGGCGACAGGTTGTAACGGCACCGTGACATGGCATATGATATCGTCCGCGATACCCAGTGCCGATCCCGCCTCCGTGACATCGACCAAAACAAAGCGGGCCAGTTGGGCAAGCAGCTCAATCGTCTCGGGTTTAGCAGGCACGTCATCTGCCGCACACGCCAAAAATACAGGGAGGTAATGGTTTTGCCGCAAGACCTCCCGCATCGCCTCCAAGGCATCGAGGCGCTCCTCGGAAAAGGCGCCCACGATCAACACGATTTTTTTGCCAATCGTGCCAATCACATCACGAATATAGGTATTGTGGAGATGGAGGTAGAGAAATTGAGCAACCTCGAGATTGTCGACGATAATAGCTGGCTCATCCTCTGGGGTAATACGCAAATTGATTTGACGCGCGCCCTCCAGTTTGAGTTCCCAGGCTGAAATGCCGTAAATGGCACACCCTTCGAGATTCGCTTCCTCAAAATTGGTTTCCACTAAACGCGCCTTCATGAGATTGGCCCCGCTCAGGTTGGCCCCTCTCAGATTCGCACCCCGACAATCCGCCTCCGAGAGGCAGGCGTGTCGGAGGTCCGATACGGACAAATTGGCCCAGCGCAAATCGGCCTGGGTCATGTCCGCCTCATAGAGGTCTGACATCACCACACTCGCCCAACGGAAATTCGCCTCTTGCAGATTGGCGCCGCGCAGGCAAGTTTGGCGCATCTGAGCACCACGAAAATTAGCCTCACGCAGATCCGCTTTTGACAAATCGGCATGACGGAGCCGCGCGATATGGAACTGGGCTTCACTGAGATGAGCTTCACATAGACGCGCCGCCCGCAAATCGGCCATCGTCAGATTGGCCCCGGTAAGATTGGCGCCACAGAGGTCGGCTTCACGCAGATCAACGCCTCGCATATCCGCCTCTCGCAAGTGAGCACCGGACAAATCTGCTTGACGCATATCCGCCTCCCTCACGTCCGCCTCATCGAGATTGGCCCACCGCAAATCCGCTTCTGCCAAGCGCGCCTTGTGAAGAATCGCTCGGCACAGATGTGCTTCGCGCAATTGTGCACCGCTCAAGTCGGCACCATGCAGATCGACGCTGCACAACTCCACGCCGCCTAACTGTGCCCCCTGAAGATCAGGCGTGATTTTGGGGTTTGTCTGCCGCCATACATTCCAAGCCACAGTCCCTTGCAGGAGAACTTTAAGATGCTCGGCATCCGCCATCGTGACTATCTCCAAAGGGTATTTTCATGTTATATCAGTTCATTGAGTTCAATAGGTGACAGTTTGGGTCAACTCATCACCCCAACTGCGGCGATTGTATCGCATGTTGGTAGGTTAGAAGCAAGAAGAATTTTGCTTGTCCGGCCGTTCG
>Ga0214472_10000707_pt1 | contig 40554 bp, 46 predicted proteins | sample RVTome_6_FD_207662 | JGI IMG/M metagenome (GOLD analysis project Ga0214472, IMG submission 207662) | Soil microbial communities from uranium-contaminated site in the Upper Colorado River Basin, Wyoming, United States - RVT140D175 | ecosystem: Environmental > Terrestrial > Soil > Contaminated >...
CGGTAATGATCAGCTTCAGCTTCTTGGCCTTATCGATTCGTTCTTTGGTCATATAGGCCGGCCAGAAGGGTTGGGAGATGACGATCTCGGCGTCGGGCAGCTCTTTGTCGAGCACCGAGTCCTTACCGTCCTTGCTTGAGGTCACGACCAGCGTATGGCCGGCCTTCTCCAGGAATTTGCGCAAGCCCAACTCGCCCGAGACGCTGCCGAGCAGCTGACCGGGTTTGAAGTCGATGGCGCTCGGCGTGGGCGTCGTCTGTCCGTCGGGATATTTCGTGATCCTGGGGATGTCGTCGCGGGCATATTTCTTGGGATAGCCGTCGACCGGATCGTCATAGAGAACACAAACCACCTTGGCCATGTCGCCACTCCTTCATGTCATGGGCCGACATGCGCAAATGGTTGGGTCGCTCGCGCCAGCACGCGAGACACCAGCAACGACCTGCTGCCATGTCGCCGTCGAATTGGATCAAGGCCTGGCGTGAAACACGCGTTCCGCCTCATCCTTACGTTTCCTCGTGCCGGCCGGCGCGATGGGATCGCGCTTCTAGGGGGATGCCGACAGTCGGAACTTCGCTCTAGTCGTCGACCAAGATCAAGTAGGCGCTTCCTAACGGCCGATAGGAACGCTCTATCGATCCGCCTCGACCTGGACAAACGCGCGGGCGGCTGAAATGGTGCTGCGACTTTTGCGCAGGAGAAGGGAACTTTGCGTTTACCAAAGATGCTGGTTGAGGGCTATTTTCGGTTCCGCCGCGACGTGCATGCGGCCGACCGCGGCCGCTATCTGCAGCTGGCCGAGCTCGGGCAGGCGCCTTCGGCCATGGTGATCGCCTGCTGCGACGCGCGCGTGGATGTCTCGGCGATCTTCGATGCCGAACCCGGCGCGCTGTTCATCCTGCGCAACGTCGCCAATCTGGTGCCGCCTTACGAGCCGGAAGGCAAATATCACGGCACGAGCGCTGCCGTCGAATATGCGGCGCTTGTCCTGAAAGTGCCGCATATCGTCGTGCTCGGCCATTCGCACTGCGGTGGCGTCAACACCTATCGGCAAAGGATCAGGGACAAAGTGCCGGAGCAGGGCTTCATCGGAAGCTGGCTCACGCTGCTTGACCATCTCAAGGTCGTGGAGAGCGACATCTTCGCCTATGGCGACGAGATGGCGTTCGAATTCGCCGTCGTGCGATCCTCGCTCGCCAACCTTCGCACCTTTCCGCTCCTCCGCGAGCAAGAGGAGAAGGGCCTGCTCGCCTTGCACGGGCTGCATTTCGACCTTGGCAGCGGAGAGTTGCTCAGCCTCGATCACGAAACAGGGCGGTTCATATCTTTGCCTCAGACCTAGGCGAGGCTAGCCATTATGCCCGCACCGGACGTCAGAACCGCGACGCCTGCCGAGATCGACCAGTGCGTCGCGACCATCGTGCTGGCCTTCAGCAGCGATCCGGCCGCCCGCTGGGCGTTCGTCGAGCCGCATGTGTATTTTGAGATCTTCCCGCGCTTCGTCCGAGCGTTCGGCGGAAAGGCGTTCGACCACGGCTCGGCTCACCAAATTGCCGGCTGCGCGGCGGCACTCTGGATTCCGCCGGGCATTGAGCCGGACGAGGAGGCGATGGTCGCACTGATCGAGAGCGCGGTCGCAGAGAGCGACCGGGAGGCGATGTCCGGCGTGTTCGAGCAAATGGCCGCGTTCCGCCCTGCGGAGCCGCATTGGTATCTGCCCTTGATCGGCACCGACCCGGCGAAGCAAGGTAACGGCTATGGCTCGGCCCTGCTCCGGCACGCGCTCGCCATCTGCGATCGACAGAAGCTGGCGGCCTATCTCGAGGCGACCAGCGCGCGGAACGTGCCGCTCTATCAGAGACACGGGTTTGCAGCGTTGGGCACCATCCAGGTCGGCACCTCGCCGCCCATCACGCCGATGTTGCGAAAGCCGCGTTGAGGCCTAGGCGGCGCGGTCGAGCAGGTTGCGATTGATGATGGTCTCGGCGATCTGCACGGTGTTGAGCGCGGCGCCTTTGCGTAAGTTATCGGAGACGATCCAGAAGGAGAGGCCGTTGTCGACGGTCTGGTCCTCGCGGATGCGGCTGACGAAGGTCGCGTAGTCGCCGACGCATTCGACCGGCGTGACATAGCCGCCCGGCTCGCGCTTGTCGACGACGAGCACGCCCGGGGCCTCGCGCAGGATTTTGCGCGCCTGCGCGGCAGTGATGGGCTCCTCGAACTCGACATTGACGGCCTCGGAATGGCCGACGAACACCGGCACCCTCACGCAGGTGGCGGTGAGCTTGATCTTGGGATCGAGGATCTTCTTGGTCTCCACCATCATCTTCCATTCCTCCTTGGTCGAGCCGTCCTCCATGAAGACGTCGATGTGAGGAATGACGTTGAAGGCGATTTGCTTGGCGAAGACTTTGGGCTCGGATGGACTGGTGACGAAGATGCCCTTGGTCTGGTCCCACAGCTCATCCATGGCCTCTTTGCCGGCGCCGGAGACGGACTGATAGGTCGCCACCACCACGCGTTTGATCTTGGCCTGATCGTGCAGCGGCTTCAGCACCACCACGAGCTGGGCGGTCGAGCAATTCGGGTTGGCGACGATGTTCTTCTTGGCGAAGCCCACCACGGCGTCGGCGTTGACCTCGGGCACGATGAGCGGAACGTCGGGGTCCATGCGCCAGCACGAGGAATTATCGATCACCACGCAGCCGCTTGCGCCGATCTTCAGCGCCCATTCCTTCGACACGGCCGAGCCGGCCGACATCAGGGCGAAGTCGATTCCGCGGAAATCAAAGGTCTCGAGGTCACGGCATTTCAGCCGCGCGTCGCCGTAGGAGACCTCGACGCCCATCGACTTGCGCGAGGCGATGGCGAACACCTCGTCGGCGGGAAATTCGCGCTCGGCCAGGATGTTGAGCATCTCGCGCCCGACATTGCCGGTGGCGCCGATGACGGCCACTTTGTAACCCATGAGAGGCTCCTGTTACCCCGCAGCCTTCAGGTCTCGGGCCGATGTATGGGAAGGTCGGCCGATTGTAAAGGTGCGGCTCCCGATGACGGGGGCGAGCGGTAGTCAGAACCGGTTTCCCTTACACGCGTTCTCTTATCGGAGTTATAGAAGTTCCGGCAATGGATCACCCGAGGACATCGGCCAAAGCTGTGACCGTGGTCTTTTTGGCCGCGTTTCTTGCCGCCTGCGGCGACAGTGCGGAGTTGCCTGAGGAGGCCACGCGCGGTCCAGATCCTACGCTGCCGGCCCCCAAGGAGATGCTCATCCCCACGCTCAAGATCGCGCGGGCGACGGGTTGGCCGCAGGGCGAAATGCCTAAGCCGGCTAACGGGCTTGCGGTGAACGCTTTCGCCACCGGCCTCGATCATCCGCGCTGGCTCTATGTCTTGCCGAATGGCGACGTCCTGGTCGCCGAGACCAACACGCCGAAGCAGGCGGGGGTGGGTGGGGTCACCGGGTTGATCATAGCTTGGGCGATGAACCGCGCGGGTGCCGGCGTTCCGAGCCCCAACCGCATCGTCCTGTTGCGCGACGCCGACGGCGACGGCGTGGCCGAGACGAAAAGCATGTTCCTCGAGGGGCTGAACTCACCCTTCGGCATGGCTCTGGTAGGGGACAAGTTCTATGTCGCCGATACCGACGCGCTGCTCCGCTTCGACTACCAGGACGGCGTGGCGGAGATCAAGGCGGCGGGCACCAAGATTGCCGATCTGCCGGCAAGTCCCATCAACTATCATTGGGCGAAGAGCCTGATGGCGAGCGAGGACGGAGCGCGCCTCTATGTGGGCGTCGGTTCCAACAGCAACGCAGGGGAGAACGGTCTCGAATGGGAAAAAGGCCGCGCGCAGATCCTCGAGATCGATATCGCAACGGGTGAGGGCCGCAGTTTCGCCACCGGCTTGAGAAATCCGGCCGGCATGGCCTTCGAGCCGCAAAGCGGCGCACTATGGGTGGTGGTGAACGAGCGTGACGAGCTCGGCTCGGATCTCGTCCCCGACTATCTCACCTCGGTGAAGGAGGGCGCATTCTACGGTTGGCCGTACAGCTATTGGGGCCAGCATATCGATCCCCGGGTCGAGCCGCAGAACCCCGAGCTTGTGGCGAAGGCGATCCCGCCCGACTACGCGCTCGGCAACCATGTGGCGCCGCTCGGGCTTGCCTTCGTGCAAGGCGATCGACTGCCCGATCAATTCCGGAACGGCGCCTTCATTGGGGAGCACGGCTCATGGAACCGCGATCCCTTCAGCGGATACAAGGTGGTGTTCGTGCCCTTCAGCGATGGGCAACCCGCGGGGCAGCCGGTCGATGTGCTGACCGGCTTTCTTAGCGATCGGGGCGAGGCCCAGGGACGGCCGGTCGGAGTCGCCATGGATCGTTCAGGCGCGCTCCTCGTCGCCGACGATGTGGGCAACGCCGTGTGGCGGGTAACGCCCGCTTCGCACACCGCGACGCCCTAGCTGGAGAGCGTCGTTCTACGCGCGGCGTCGGTTGAGCCAATCATCGAGCGCCAAGGCGCCGGGACCCGAGCCGGCGAGAACCAAGAAGCCGCCGGCGATGGTGATGTTCTTCATGAAGTTGATCATCTGGCCCATGTCGCCCGGCTGGTAGTGGAAGAACCACGCCGACAGCACGCAGAAACCGGCAAGGGCGATTGCCGCGTAGCGCGTGAATAGCCCGAGCACCACGAGAAGTCCGCCGCCGAGCTCGACGAGAATGACGAGCGGAAGGAGCGCGCCCGGCACGCCGGCGGCATTCATATGCTCAACCGTCCCGGCATAGCCGAAGATCTTGCTCCAGCCGGCCTGGATGAAGATGATCGACAGCACCAGGCGGCCGATCAGTATGAGATAAGGCGCTGCCTTTTCCATCGTGCTCCCTCGTGACAATGCCAAAATCGCCGTCAGTCTAGCGGCTGGTACGAGCGGAGGGAAACGCGTTCGGCGGCTTGACCCGGCGCAAAGGCGCAACCTAGGCTGGGGCGTAACCCTAGCGCGGAGAGCAACCATGGCCGCCGGCAAAGAGAGCTTCAACGAGTTCTGGCAACATTATCTCCGGCACCATGCGCAAGGCGGCACGCGGATGCTGCATATGCTGGGCACCGGACTCGCCGCCCTGGCGCTGCTAGCGGCCATTATCACCGTCGATCCTCTGATCGCGCTGGCGGGCACCGCCTTAGGCTATGTGCTCGCCTGGACCGGGCATTTCCTCATCGAGGGAAACCGGCCGGCGATGGTGTCCCATCCCGCCTGGGCGTTCCAATGCGACATTCGCATGTTCCGGCTGTGGATCACCGGACAGCTCAAGCCTGAGCTGGAGAAGGCGGGCGTTGCCTGATCGGCACCCGATCAGCCGACGACGCCGGAAAACAGCAAGAGAAAAGCCTTGATGAGGCCGATGACTACGGCTGCGGCCACGATCAGGCTCAAGACGCCGACGGCAAGGCCGGCTAGGACGGCAACACCGTCCTTCTCGACGATGGCAAGTGCGATGATGGCAATGGCGCAAGCCGGCAGCCAGTTGGCGAAGGGGATGGGCAAAGCGAGGACCAAGGCGAGAATGAGGATGGCAATGCCGATCAGGCGCTCGCCGGTCCACGACAAGAGCACCGTTAGGCGCGGGCGCAAGAGACGCTCGGCGCGCTCAAGATATGGAAGCGCGCGGGTGACGACCGCGGCAAAGCCTTGGCGCGAGAAGGTTTGATCGGTCAGCCAATCGGGAAACCACGGCTTGTGGCGTCCATAAGAGAGCTGCGCGGCAAGAAGCACGAGCGGCAGGCCGAGCACCGCCGAGAGCAGCGGAATGTTGACCGGCACCAGATTCGGCAGGGCGAAGATGAACAACAGAACCCCGAAGCCGCGGTCGCCAAGGGCATCGCGCAGTGCGCCGAGGGTAATGCGTGGCCCAGTCTCGCCCGCGAGAAATTCTCGGAGCAATTGTGACGTGCGCCGGCTACTCGGCGTCGGTACCGATCGATGCAGTTCAGCTTCAGGCGTGATGCTATCCATCGCGTTGCCGCGTTCTCCGCGCATTCGGGTACATTAGGCTCGAACTGTGACGCTTGGTTCAACCCCGGGACGCGCCCACGGCTCGACGGCCGCGAAGGCCGCTAATTCGGGGTGTCGGCCGGCGCTTCCGCCTTCACCTCGGCGCATTTCTTGGTGGTGAACTCGTTCACCATGCGCACCACCGCGGGCCCGAGCACATTAGTCGAATTGTCGAGCCCGGTCCCGGCATAGATCAGCGGATAGACGAACATCGGCGCCGTGGCCTCGCCCCAATTTATGGTGGCCTCGATGGCCTTGCCGTTCTCGAATTTCACCTTCGGCGCCATGGTGACCTCGATGGCATAGGGCTCGCCTTCGGTCTTCTGGGCGAGCGTGCAGCGCACCGTCTGGGCCGGCATGACGATCTCATATTGCGCCTCGCTCATCGCCAAAGCGAGCGGCTTGCGTGCTAGCTCGAGCTTCGACTGGCAGACCGCCTTGCCCCACGGCCAGCCGATCTTGTCGCCGAGCATCTTGGCGATGTCCTCCTCGCGCCAGGTCTTGACGATGTCGCACGACACGTCCTCGCCGTCGGGATCGCGGGTGGCGATGATGTCGCAGATCTTCATCTTGCAGGTCTTGCGCGCTTCCTTCTCTTCCTTCTCCTCTTGCGTCAGCTCCTGCTCCCTCTCGGAGGCTGAGGGCGTATCGGCGGATGGAGGTGACGGCGGCGACTCCGCTGCCGCTTGGCTGGAGGTCAGAGGTTCCTCGGCCCAGCAGGGGCTGAGGCCTAGAGAGAGGACTGCAAGCAACGCTGCAAGCCGAATTCGTGTTCGCGTCATGAGGCCCCTCACGCGGGCTTTGCCAAGGCGCGGACTATGATCCCAGGCGAAAGGGCGTGTCCAGCAGCGCTCGCCACATCAATCGTTGTGTCATGCCCACCAACTACGCAGACGGCTGATGAACACAGCTCATGGTCTGAAATGAGAACTTTGCATTACATTCATGTGACAGACCGCTTACGCTGTCCCATCAACGGTCGGGGATGTGCCCATGGACTGGGGGAACCGTGTCTCTGCGCCTTGGCGGCCGACGCTCGTTGTCGGTTTCGCCGCATTGATATTCTGGTTCGCGTGCTCGCCGGCTTTCGCTCAGTTCTATGTACGCTCGCCCGACGTGAAGAAAGGCGAGACCGCAATCGAGGAGCACGGAGCGGTCTATGCGGGACCGGGCGAGGAGGAGCGGCGCCGGCAATCGCATGAGGTCGAGTTCAAGCACGGGCTGACCGACCGATGGGAGCTGATCGTCGAGGGCTTCTTCAGGCAGGACATCGGCGAGAGCCTGGAGGCCCGGGAATTCGAGCTCGGCGGCCAGTATGAGATCATCGAACGGCATGGCGACGGACTGGGGCTCGCCTTTCGCACCATCTATGAGTTTGCGCTCCAGGACCATTCGCCGGACGAGATTCTGTTCGGCCCGCTGGCCAAATATGTCATCGGCCGCGACTCGGTCACGATCAACACCTTCTTCGTCGGACAGCTTGGCGACGAAGCCGAAATCGACAGCCTGGAGCTCAAAGTCAACTGGCGCTTGAAGCACGAGCTAGGCGAGAAATTCGCCTTGGGCATCGAAGGCTATAGCGAGATTGAGGATCTCTCGCATGCGGGCTCCTTCGACGAGCAAAAGCATCGCGTGGGTCCAGTGGCCTATCTTGAATTTGAAGGGAAGCCCAAATGGGAATTTGCCGCCGGCGCCTTGTTCGGAATTTCAGAGGCGACGTCAGACGTCACCTTCAAATTCGACGCTGAGGTCAAATTCTAGCCGGCGCGGTCGAGCGCCGCGACGATGGCCTCGCCCATCTCGCGCGTGCCGACGGTGCGGCAGCCGTCCTGCTTGATGTCGGCCGTGCGCAAGCCGTCATCGAGCACCTTGGCTATTGCCCGCTCGATCCGGTCCGCCGTCTCGCCGAGAAAGAAGGAATAACGGAGACACATGGCGAGACTGGCGATGGTGGCGATCGGATTGGCGGCGCCTTTGCCGGCGATGTCGGGCGCCGAGCCATGTACCGGTTCGTACAGCGCGCGCCGGTGCCCGCGCGCGTCGGCGGCGCCGAGCGAGGCCGAGGGCAGCATGCCGAGCGAACCGGTGAGCATGGCCGCTTCGTCGGACAGCATATCGCCGAACAGATTGTCGGTGACGATGATGTCGAACTGCTTGGGCTGACGCACGAGCTGCATGGCGCAATTATCGGCGAGGATGTGGTGGAGCGTCACGTCGCCATATCGCTCCTTGTGCAGCTTGGTGACCACCTCGTTCCACAACACGCCCGTCTTCATGACGTTGCGCTTGTCGGCGGAATGCACGAGCCGCTTGCGCTCGCGGGCAAGATCGAAAGCCACGGCGGCAATGCGCTCGATCTCATAGGTGTCGTAGACCTGGGTATCCACCGCGCGCTTCTGCCCGGCGCCGAGCTCGACGATCTCCTTGGGCTTGCCGAAATAGACCCCGCCGGTCAGTTCGCGCACGATCATGATGTCGAGGCCGTCGATGAGGTCGCGCTTGAGCGAGGAGGCGTCGGCGAGCGCCTGGTAGCAGATGGCGGGGCGAAGATTGGCGAACAGCTCGAGGTCTTTGCGCAAGCGGAGCAGCCCCGCCTCGGGGCGCTGGTCGTAAGCCACGCCGTCCCATTTCGGCCCGCCGACCGCGCCGAGCATGACGGCGTCGGCGGCAAGCGCGCGTGCCATGGCGGCCTCCGAGATCGCTTGACCATGGGCGTCATAGGCGCAGCCGCCGACCAGGTCGGTCTCGGTCTCGATCGCGGCAAGGCCTTTGGCGTTGACCCAGGCGACGATCCGCTCGGCCTCGCCCATCACCTCGGGGCCGATGCCGTCGCCGGGGAGCAGTAGAAGCTTATAAGTTGTCATGGTCCGCGCCGTTCCTATGCTAAGTGCATGATCCCGAAAAGTTGCAGACTTTTCGGACAAGATCATGCGTCAGAGACAAGAAGTCCTGCCCGACTTTGCCTAAAGGGAGTGCGAAATGCTGACAAGGGTGCTCTTTGCTTTGGCCTTGATTTGCGGCACGGCCGCCGCGGCGTCGGCCGAGGAAACCAAGGTGCTAGCGCTCGGGCTCGCCGACCACGAGGTCGCCCAAGAAGAGCTTGAGAAGGGCGAGGCCCCTCCTGTGCCGCGCTTCAACTCGCCCGGCATTGCCTATGCGTTGGTGGCCAACCTCAAGAAAGGCGACGCGGTCGAGGTCGCGCTCGTGAATGACAACAGGCCGCTGCTGCGAAACACTGAGACGCTTGCGGAGGACAGGGCAAGCTATTTGCTGCAAGCGGGAAAGCGCGGGGTCCCGGCCGGCGGCTGGCCCGAGGGCACCTATCACGCCGCGCTCAAGATTGTGCGCGACGGCAAGCCCCTGATCGAGCAGACCAGTGCGCCCATAGCTTTCGAATAGGCGCGATCCCTTTCCTCACCAGTTCCCAATTCGGTCTACACGCCGGGAACGGTGGCCAGTGCCACTTGAATTCCATCCATAAACCATCCATATACCATCCAGTTAACATCTGAATGGATGGAGAAGCCATGGCGGCCGAGATTCATCGCCTTCGCGACAAAGCGGGTGACACCGAAAAGATCACGATCAACCTCGGCTACGTGGACCTTGGTCACATCGATCTGTTGGTCCAGGAGGGCTTTTATTCCAACCGGACCGACTTCATTCGCACGGCGATCCGTAACCAGCTCTCGACCCACCGCGAGGAGGTCAAACAATCCATCGTGCGGCACACGCTCGAGCTTGGTCTCAGGCATTACACGCGCGCAGATTTGGAGGTCATGAAGGCCGCTGGTGAAAAGCTTCACATCAAGGTGCTCGGGCTCGCGAGCTTCGCCCCAGACGTGACGCCCACGCTCGCTTTGGCGACCATTGAGTCGATCACCGTGCTCGGCGCCCTTCACGCCAGCAAAGAGATCAAAGCCGCGCTCGCCGATCGCATCAACTGACGGCGCCAAGCCTTCACAACCTCAAGGATCCAAGAAATGGATATGGATTTTGCAGACGGCATGCGTACGGCAATGAGACTGGTGCAGGCCCAGAAGCTCATGGAGGCGACGCGCGTCATTCAAAGCATTCTGTCCGGCACAGAGCAGTCCGAGCCTCCGACCCAACAAGCTGCGACAGATCGAGCGATCGAAGGACCTATCATCGATCTCACGGCGGAGGTCATAGAGGCTGACGTGATGACAGTGCCCGAGGGCGAGGCAAACGTTCCGTCGGGGTTGTCGTTGCCGCCGAGCGTTGCGCACTGGACGCGGCGGATGGGCGAGATGGCCCAGACGCAGGGCGAAACTGGACTCTCACCCTTCAGTCTCGGTGCGCTGACAATCCCCAGGGCCCGCAGCACTGTCGTCATCCCGGACGGCGCTCAGTTCCTAAGCAGGTCGTTTGCCTGCGCGGCCGGGAGCCGAGGCTACAAGCTCTACATTCCGCGTAGCCTCCCGGAGACCGGACGCGCGCTCCTGGTGATGCTGCATGGCGGCACGCAGGATGGAGACGACTTCGCGGCGGGGACCCGCATGAACGATCTCGCCGAGGAGCATGGATTTATCGTCGCCTATCCTAGCCAGTCCAAAGCCGCAAACGCATCCTTGTGCTGGAACTGGTTCACGCCCGAGCATCAAAAACGCGGGGCCGGCGAACCCTCCATCATTGCGGGAATCACCAGCAAAATCGTGGCCAGTTACGATGTGGGCCGAGACCGCGTGTTCATAGCGGGCCTATCGGCGGGAGGGGCAATGGCGGCCGTCATGTCAGCCACCTATCCTGATTTGTACGCGGCGGTTGGCGTCCATTCCGGCCTGCCTTACAGGTCGGCGACCGATCTGCCTTCAGCCTTCGCGGCGATGCGTGGCAGTGCCGGTTCGCGAGGGCGGCGATCACGGAAGTCGCGCGGGGTGGGAGACGACTCCCCTCGCGTGCGGACCATCGTATTCCACGGCGACGCGGATAAGATTGTGCATCCGTCGAACGCTGCAGGATTAGTCGGGGGTTCGAAGGTTGGTGAGAGCATCGACCGCGCGGAGACCCGCTCGTCTGCCGGGCAGACATACACCCGCTCGGTCATTCGAGACCAAAGCGGGGTGGCTGTCGTCGAGCAATGGCTCCTCCACGGATGCGGCCACGCCTGGTCCGGCGGCAGCCCGGACGGTTCCTACACGGATCCGCACGGCCCCGACGCCTCACGCGAAATGCTGCGGTTCTTTTTGGAAGGTCCAGATAGCCGGCCCTGAACGAGCGTTAGGCCCAGGGGCGGGCGGCGCGGGCGGACTGCTCGAAGGCCTCGATCGCCTCGGCCTTCTCCATCGTCAGCCCGATATCGTCGAGCCCTTCCATCAGGCAGCGCTTGCGGAAGGGATCGATGTCGAAATGGATCACGCCGCCGTCCGGCCCTCTGATCTCCTGAGCGGGAAGGTCGATGGAGAGAACCGCGTTGGCGCCGCGCGAAGCGTCGTCGATGAGCTTGTCGATCTCCGCTTGCGGCAGAGTGATGGGCAGAATGCCGTTCTTGAAGCAGTTGTTGTAGAAGATGTCGGCGAAGCTCGGCGCGATGAGGCAGACGATGCCGAAATCGAGCAGCGCCCAGGGCGCGTGCTCGCGGCTCGACCCGCAGCCGAAATTCTCTCCGGCGATGAGGATGGTCGCCTTGTCGTAAGGCGGCTTGTGCAACACGAAATCGGAAAGGGGCTGGCCCTCTTCGTCATAGCGAAGCTCGGCGAACAGGCCCTTGCTCAGGCCCGTGCGCTTGATGGTCTTGAGGTACTGCTTGGGGATGATCATGTCGGTATCGACATTGATCATGGGCAGGTGAGCCGCGATTCCCGTCAGCGTGGTGAATTTCTGCATGGCCTCCTCGTTCGGCAAGACGCTATGTAGCCTCTAGCGGCCAAGCTTTCCAGCCGGGATGCGCGCGTGGGGCGCGGATATCTCCGCTTTTCAGGCGCCGAGGCCCGGACTAAGGTCCGCGGGGCAAATAGAGGGATGAGGGACCTAAGATGGCAGGACAGGTGATCTACGAAGCGCATCCGGCAATGTTCCGGGCGCATCCCTTCTGGTTCATCCTTTCGGTCCTGCTGATCCTCGCTTTCGGCATCGGCATCATCATCCTGCTCTATTGGTACATCAAGACGCGCGCCACGGCGCTGACCGTCACCAACCAAGAGCTGATGTATGAGCGGGGCATCTTGAGCAAGGACCGGACCTCGGTGTCGCTCAAGCACATCCGCTCGGTGAATATCGCGCAAGGGTTCATCAATCGTATTCTGGGCGTGGGGACCGTCCAGATCTCGACCGCCGGCGACGAGCCCGAGTTCACAATCGCCGATATGCCCGACCCCTATGTGATCCAGGAGGCGATCACGAAGGCGCAGAAAATGCGCTCGAACAACGACTGAGCGGCAGGAGCGACTCATGCCAAGCACGAGCGACCGGCACGATCGCAATGAGGCGCTGAGGTTGTTCGTTGCGGCGGCGATAGCGCTGCTGCTTCTCGTCGCGGTCGGGGGCGCGGGCCTCTATTACCTGGTTGGGCTCGGCGATTCAGACCCGTTCTCGGCAGGCCTCGGACTCAAGAACGCGGCCCTCATCTCGTTCGGCGTCTCCTTCGTCGCCATTCTCGTCATGGCGGTCGTGTCGGGCGGCGACGCCATTTTCGGCGAGCTACCCTTCACCATCTTGGGCTTTCTGATTTTTTTCCTGATCTTCTGGCTGATGATCGCCTGGATCTTCTAGAGCAGAATCGGTAATCCGCACTTCCTTGTCATCGCCCGGCTTGACCGGGCGATCCAGTAACCGGCGTCGGTTGTTACTGGATTCCCGCCTTCGCGGGAATGACGCGTTCCTTTTGGAAAGCGCTATTGCGCCGGGCCCAAGGTCTGAGCCTTCGGTGTGGAGGGTGAGGTCGTCGCCTGCTGGCTCCCGCCCTCGACCAGCTGGCGATAATATTTACGCATGGTCTCGCAACGCTGCGGGCCCGGCGGATGCACCGAATCGCCCTTCAGCTGCGATATGAAGATGCAGATGTCCTCCATGCCTTGGGCGTCGAGCCAGCCCCATTTCACGCCGCGCCTGATGGCGAAGAGGTCGGCCTCGGTTTCGGAGGCGCCGACGAACTGGTGCCCGCATTCATGCGAATAGATGTAGAGCTTCACCTGGGTGGTGAGATCGCTGATTTTCTTATTGTTGAGAATCAAGAAGCCCGGGAAGGCGCCGCCCCAGCTGTCGAAATTTGGGTTCAGCACCGTGGGCCGCTTGCCGCAATTGACCGCCCTGCCGTCGAGCTTGAGAGCGCCATGACCGATGACCTTGCCGTCGGGGCCGATCTGTTTCAGATATTCGTCGAGGCTTGGGCCGGAGGTGGTGGAGCCCTCTTTGCCCGACCATTCCTGAGCGTTGCCCGCGTGCGGATGCGCAACGCAAAGAGCGATGGCCAAGGCGCCAGCCAGCGCCAACCCCGAACATGCCCGTCCGTCCCACATGCCGAGTCGCACTCTACGGCGGGGGCTAGCCCTGCGCAATTGCCGCAAATGTCTCACCTCGCCTCGTCGCGGGCCGTCACGCCACTTTTCTTGGCAAAGCATTGCCTTAGCTGGTCGCAGCGCTGCTCAGGGTCCGGGTGCACCGGGCCGTGGCCGGCGATGTTAAAGACCGCGCAGATATCCTCAAGCGACTGCTTGCTGAGCCAACCCTCGCGCCGGGCGCGCCGGATCGCGTAGCAATCGGCGGCGGTCTCGCTCGGCCCGAATAAGATGTGCCCGCATTCGTGATAGTAGATCAGCCACTGCACCGGACGCGGCAGGTCCTTGAGCGCCTGCATGTTCAGCATGATGACCGTGGACGACACGGCGAAGCCTTCAAAGTCGCGAATGAGTGTCGAGGTCGCGCCGCAGGATAGCCTCCTTCCCGCGACCACCAACCGTCCCGGCGCCACAAGCTTGCCCTGCTCGAGCGCACCGGCATCTTCTTCAAGGCTCGCAGCGAGGAGCACGAGGCAAAGCGCGAGTCCCACCACGAGACGGGCAGCTGACCGCATTGTCGTTCCCTCTGCCGCCCTGTCCCTATCCTTGCCGCAGTTTGCGGGTGGGGGGTTAAAGCGTCAACGGCAAAGAGCCTCTGGCCAATGCCAGGCTTGGTCGGGCGATCCAGTAAACACCAAGCATCGCGCAGGGCTTACTGGATGCCCGCCTGCGCGGGCATGACAAGCACCAGGGCTCACACACGAGCTTCCGCCTCGATGCGCTCCATGTCGGCGTCGGACAGGCCGAAGTGATGGCCGATCTCGTGCACCAGAACATGGGTGAGAATGGCCCCGAGCGTCTCCTCGTGCTCGGCCCAATAGTCGAGGATCGGCCGCCGGTAAAGGAACACCATGTCGGGCATCGCGCTCACGTCCATGACGCTTTTTCTGGCGAGGTCGACGCCCGAATAGAGGCCGAGCAGGTCGAAAGCCGACTCGATTCCCATCGAGTCGAGCACCTCGTCAGTGGCGAAGTCTTCGATGCGGATCAAAAGATCGCCGGTCAACGCACGGAAGCGGGCCGGCAGGCGCTTGTAGGCGGCAGCGGCGATGGCATCGAACTCGGCGAGGGTCGGCGCCTCCTGCTTGCTCCAGTCGATCATGCTCCCGCTTTCCATTATTCCCGCGCGCCGCGCAAGCGATTCTGAACGGCGCATGAATTTGGTGCTCAGGCGCGGTTCAGCCTCGCGCTCCTACGGTCAGGTCGACTGGTGGGCAGCGACCACAAGGAGATTGCGGCATGTTACGAAAGAGTCTGATCGTTACGTTAGGCTTCCTCGGCCTGTTCCTGGCCGGGACCGCGGCCGGCACGGCGCCGGCGTCGGCGGGCTATTCCTGCGGACCGTGGAACAATTGGTGCCGGCCCGTTTGCGCTCCGTGGAACGGCTGGTGCAGCGCCTTCTTCCGCTACCCCCGCTATAGCTATGGCTGGGACGGCCATGGCGGCCACCACGGCCATCACAATTGGGGAAAGTCCTATTCCCACAAGAATTGGAACGGCGGTTGGAACAAGGGCAAAGGCAAGCACAACTACCAGGCCTACAAGAAAGGCAAAGGGAGCCATTACCGGTAGCTTTGTCGGGGAGTCTCCTCTCCCAAGCGTCGACACGTCATCTTCGAGAGGATTCGCGCGTTCCCCCCCTCGCGCGGGCTCTCCGAGGGTGACGTGTCCGGCGTTTTTAGTGGAACTTGCGGATGTCGACGAAGCGGCCGGCAAGCGCGGCCGCCGCCGCCATCACCGGCGACACGAGGTGCGTGCGGCCGAGCCTGCCTTGGCGTCCCTCGAAATTGCGGTTCGAGGTCGAGGCGCAGCGCTCGCGGGGGCTGAGCTGATCGGGGTTCATGCCGAGGCACATGGAGCAGCCGGGCTCGCGCCATTCGAAGCCGGCCGCCTTGAAGATCCGGTCGAGCCCCTCGGCCTCGGCTTGCGCCTTCACTAATCCTGAGCCCGGCACGATCATGGCGCGGATATTCTCGTTGACCTTGCGGCCCTCCACCACGCGGGCCACTTCGCGCAGATCCTCGATGCGGCCATTGGTGCAGGAGCCGATGAACACGCGGTCGAGCGTGATGTCGGTCATCTTCTCGCCCCCCTTCAAGCCCATATAGTCGAGCGAGCGCTCGGCGGCGCGGCGCTTGGTCTCGTCCTCTATCTCGGCAGGCACCGGCACGCGGCCGGTGATCGAGACCACCTGCTCGGGGCTCGTGCCCCAGGTGACGAGCGGCGGCAGCTTCTCGGCGTGGAGAACAATCTCGCGGTCGAAATGGGCGCCGTCGTCTGAGTAGAGTCGCTCCCAATCGCGCTGGGCTAGCTCGAAGGCGCCGGCCTTAGGCGCGCGCGGGCGCCCCTTGATGTAGTCGAAGGTCGTGGCGTCGGGCGCGATCAGGCCGGCGCGGGCGCCGCCCTCGATCGACATATTGCAGATGGTCATGCGCCCTTCCATGGAGAGCGCGCGAATAGCATCGCCGGCATATTCGATTACATGGCCGGTGCCGCCGGCCGTGCCGATCTCGCCGATGATGGCGAGGATGATGTCCTTGGCGGTGACGCCGTCGGGCAGCGTGCCGTCGACGCGCACCTTCATGTTCTTCGCCTTTTGCTGGATCAAGGTCTGGGTGGCGAGCACATGCTCGACCTCGGACGTGCCGATGCCGTGGGCGAGCGCGCCGAAGGCGCCGTGTGTCGAGGTGTGGCTGTCGCCGCAGACGATGGTGGTGCCGGGAAGGGTGAAGCCCTGCTCGGGCCCGACCACATGCACGATGCCCTGGCGGCGGTCGAGCTCGTGATAATATTCGATGCCGAAGTCGCGCGCGTTCTCGGCGAGCGTGGCGATTTGGAGCGCCGACTCGGGATCGTCGATGCCCTTGGAGCGGTCGGTCGTGGGGACGTTATGGTCGACCACGGCCAGCGTCTTCTCCGGCGCGCGCACCTTGCGGCCGGCCATGCGCAGGCCCTCGAAGGCTTGCGGGCTCGTCACCTCGTGCACCAAATGCCGGTCGATATAGATGAGGCAGGTGCCATCGGGCGCCTCATGCACCAAGTGGGCGTCCCAGATCTTGTCGTAGAGGGTGCGGGGCTTGGCCATTTGCAGCTATTTGCGGGCTAGGGGCTCGTCAGCCAGAGATAGCGTCTCAGCGCCCGGTTTACAAATCCCTCCCAGGGTTTGTCATCGCCCGGCTTGACCGGGCGATCCAGTAACCAAGGCAGGAATTATAGCGCCGTCAGGGGTTACTGGATGCCCGCTTTCGCGGGCATGACAGTGGATGCGAGAGCAGGAACCCTAGCTCTTTTTGGGCTTTTTGGCGGGCTTGGCCTTCTTGGCGGCCTTTTCGGCTTTGGCCTCAGTATCGGCCTCCTCGCCTTCACCCTCTTCCTCTTCCTCGGCGGGAACCTCGCCGGCGGTGGTCTCGGCCATCAGCGCGACGGCCTTCGCCGTCCAGTCGTCATTCTCGATGGCGCCGTTGAGCTTGAGCTGTTCGTCGAGCGCCGCGATCTCGTCGTCGGTGAGATTGGCGATCTGCTCGAACTTGATCAGGCCGAGCTTGTTCAGCTTGGTCTCGAGCTCAGGCGTGACGCCTTGGATGAGCTTCAGATCGTCAGGCTCGCCCTTCGGCTTGGTGAAGCCCTTGAAGGCTTCCTTCTTCTTGGCGCGCACGTCCTGGCGCTCGGGGATGCGAGCCGCCTTGCCGCGCCGCCCGCGCAAATAATAGAGCTTGGCCCGGCGCACCCGGCCGCGGCGCACCACCTCGATCGAATCGATCAGCGGCGAATGCACAGGGAAGACGCGCTCCACCCCCTCGCCATAGGAAATCTTGCGCACGGTGAAGTTCTCGTTCACCCCGCCGCCGGCGCGTCCGATACACACGCCCTCATAGGCCTGCACGCGGGTGCGCTCGCCCTCGACCACTTTCACGTTGACGCGCACGGTGTCGCCGGGACCGAAATCGGGGACCTTCCGCTTCTTGGAAAGTGCCGCAGCCTGCTCTCGCTCGAGCTGCTCGATGATGTTCATGGCATAAACCTTTCACAGGGCGCCTGCCTTGGGCGGGAAAGCCTTTCGGCGAACGCCATTCTTTTTGATTGATCCTTTAGTCGTGAGACGCTGGCGGGAAACCGCTGCGTGCCGGGTTTCCTAACGCAAGGGCGCGCTTCTGTCGATGACAATTCGGCCCGGGCGCCCCTTCTATTTGCAGGGATAGAGCACGATCCAGTCCTGCTGCGGCGGCAGGCTGATCCTGGTGTGGTCTTCCTTGTCGGAAAGGTCGAAGGTCAGCGTGCCGAATTGCACCTGGTTGCCCTGCCGGCATCGGGACTCGTAGGCCTCAGTTCCTCCAGGGCCGGGGGGCTGTGTCGCGCCCAGGATGCAGTGAAGATTAGGCCCCTCGATCACGCCGCGCCTGATCTCGAAATCCTGCGTGGCCGCGTCCGCGCAATATTCCTTCGTTGTCGCGTATTTGCCGACAAGGTGGTCCGTCACGACCTGCGCGCTCGTCGGCAAGGAGAAGCTCGGCAAAATCGCGCAGAGCGCCAAGACGGGCGTGATCCGGCTCATGGCTCGATCCTAATTGCTTTTCAGGCTGCGAATATAGGCGACGACGTTCCGCAAGTCGTCTTGCTCGAGGATGATGTTGGGCATGGTCGGGTGCGAACTTTGCAGCCAGACGGTGAGCGCCAGCTCGGTCATGCCGGGCGTGTCGGCCACCGACTGAAAACTCGGCGCCTGCGGCAACGGCGAAATCTGCTCGTTGGCCAGCACGGCGTGGCAAGCGGCGCAAACCTTCCCGGCATAGGCGCCCCCCGCCTCGATATCGGCGTCCTGCGCTTTTGCGCACCAAGAAACGAGCAGCATTGCCGCGGCGAATATCATCGCACTCTTCATGCCCAGCACCTCCTTTACCTGCTGCGTTGATAGCATCTGCGGCGCGTCGATGTCTGACCCCGATCAAGGTTTGTCTATTCGGTGGCGCTGCCACAGGTCAGGGCGGCGCGCCTTGGTGAGTTTCTCGGCCTGCTCGCGCCGCCATTTGGCGATCTTTTCATGGTCGCCCGAGAGCAGCACATCGGGGATGGGGCGACCCTCCCACTCACGCGGACGGGTGTAATGAGGATATTCCAGGAGGGCCACCGCGAAGCTTTCCTCGGCGAGCGAGCTTTCGTTGCCGGCGACGCCGGGGAGGAGGCGTACGCAGGCATCGATCAGAACTTGCGCGGCAAGCTCGCCGCCCGACAGCACATAGTCGCCGATCGAGATCTCCTCGACGTTCCGCGCTTGAAGCACGCGCTCGTCGATGCCTTCGAAGCGGCCGCACAGCAGGATGGCGCCGGGGCCTTGCGCCAGCTCGCGCGCGTGCTCCTGCATGAACGGGTACCCGCGCGGCGAGAGATAGATTGTTGGCGCTTCGGGAGGCATGGAAGCGCGCGCCGCGTCGATGGCGGCAGCAGCGATGTCGGCGCGCATCACCATGCCGGCGCCGCCGCCCGCGGGCGTGTCATCGACCGAGCGGTGCTTGTCGGTGGCGAAGTCGCGGATGTCGATGGTCTCAAGCGCCCATTTGCCCTCGGCGAGCGCCTTGCCGGCGAGGCTGAGCCCCAAGGGCCCCGGGAACATTTCGGGGAAAATCGTCAGCACGGTGGCGCGCCAGGTCATTGGACTGACTCAATCCTTGTCATCGCCCGGCTTGACCGGGCGATCCAGTAAACACGGAAGCGGTAATCAGCAACAGGCGCCAGTGTTTACTGGATTCCCGCCTTCGCGGGAATGACACCTTATTCGGCTGCACGAAGTTCCATCCGAATGCGCATCAGCAAGACGCCAAGCTTGTTTTGGCCGGTGCCGTCCTCGCCAACGCCCCAGTAATAGTCGTTAGGCGCTGCCTCAGCGAGAGGCTCCGCGCCGGTGGCAAGCAGGAGCGCGCGCAAGACCTCATACTGCGCGAATTTCGCGCGAACGGCCCGCTCCATGACCGCATCCTTGGCTTTGTCCCAATCAGCGCGAGCGCCGCGCCGATACTTCACTGCAAGGCTCTTGGCGATCACCGGTTTCCTAGCGGTGCGAATCTTCTCTTGGAGCGCGGGATCGAAGAATTTCTGCGCCTGATAGTAATGCTCGACCGAAGGCCAGGTCGTGCCGTCGATCTCGATGGGGAAGGGGCCAAAGTTGGAGAACTCGCGATAGGTCTCTGACTTCGAGAAGAAGCGAATGGTCACTCGAACAGGCCTTCCGGAGGGGCGAGCACCAGGCGGCCGCCCTCGACATCGACCTCGGGAACGGTGTCGCGGGTGAAGGGAACGAGCACGGTGGCGCCCCCCTTTGCCGGCTTCACCTCGATGAGATCGCCGGCGCCGAAATTGTGGATGGCGACCACGGTGCCGATCTGCTCGCCTTGGCTGTCGATCGCGGCGAGACCGATCAGCTCGGCGTGATACCACTCCTCCTCGCCGCGCTCTGGCAGACGCGCGCGCTCCACATAGAGCTTGGTGCGGTTGAGCGCCTCGGCGGCTTCGCGCGTGGTCACGCCCCTGATGCGGGCGATGAGCGCCTTCGGGGTGACGCGCACGCTCTCGATCTCGATGGCGCGGCCTCGCTCATCCTCAAGCGTGCCGTAGTTCGCGATGGCCGAAGGATCTTGGGTGTAGGAGCGGATGCGCACCTCACCCTTCAGTCCTTGCGCCGCCCCGATCTCGCCCAGCAGCAAGCGGTCAGTGTTGTCCGCCAAGGCTATTCGGCGGCGGGCTGCTCGGCCTGGGCCTCAGGCTCGGCAACGGGCTCCTCGGCAGGCGGCGGCGGGGGCGCGGCAGCGGCTTCGGCGGCGGCCTTGACCTTCTCCTCAGCGGCGGCCTTCTTGGCCTCCTCGCGCTCGAGGCGCTTCTTGCCGGGCTCGCCCTTTTGCGGGTTCATCCGCGCGTCGCGCTTCCTAATGCCGGCCACGTCGAGGAATCGCAGCACGCGGTCGGTGGGCTGGGCGCCATGCGACAGCCAATGCTTCACCCGCTCCTCGACGAACTTGACGCGCTCGCCCGAGTCCTTGGGCAGAAGCGGATCGTAAGTGCCGATCTTCTCGATATAGCGCCCGTCGCGTGGACTCCGCGAATCGGCGACGACGATGCGGTAATAGGGCCGCTTCTTGGCGCCAGCCCGGGCCAGTCTGATCTTCAGTGACATGTCTTCGTTCTCCTAGGTGAGTTTGATTTCATCGCTTCTTCGATCCGGGAAGGCCGGGAAGGCCGCGTGGCAGCCCTCCGGGCAGGCCGGGAAAATTGCCGGGAAGTCCGGGAAAGCCACCCGGCGGCAATGGTGGGAGGCCGCCTGGCGGAAGCTCGGCCGGCATCTCGGGTGGCGGGCCACCTCCGAACAGGGCACCGAGCATGCCGCGTTTCTTGCCCATGGCCTTCATCATGTCGGCCATCTGCCGGTGCATCTTCACCAGCCGATTGATGTCCTGCACGCTCGTGCCCGAGCCCGCTGCCACGCGCTTCTTGCGCGAGGCATTGAGCAGTTTTGGATTCTTGCGCTCGGCGCGTGTCATCGAGCCGATCATCGCCTGCTGGCGCTTCAGGACCCGGTCGTCGAGCTTGGCGGCGTCGAGCTGCTTCTTCACCTTGCCGATGCCGGGCAGCATGTTGAGCACACCGCCCATGCCACCAAGCTTCTGCATCTGCTTCAGCTGCTCGGCGAGATCTTCGAGGTCGAAGGCGCCCTTCTTGACCTTGCGGGCGATCGCCTCCGCCTTGTCCAGCTCCACTGTCTCGATGGCCTTCTCGACCAGGCCGACCACGTCGCCCATGCCGAGAATGCGTCCGGCGATGCGTTCGGGATGAAACTCCTCGAGCGCGTCGAGCTTCTCGCCCACGCCGATCAGCTTGATCGGCTTGCCGGTGATGGCGCGCATGGAGAGCGCGGCGCCGCCCCTGCCGTCGCCGTCGACCCGGGTCAGCACGATGCCGGTCAGCGCCACGCGCGCATCGAAGCTCTTGGCGAGATTGACGGCGTCCTGGCCGGTCAGCGCATCGGCCACCAGCAGGGTCTCATGCGGCTTGGCGATCTTCTCGACCGCGGCCGTCTCCGCCATCAACTCTTCGTCGATATGGGTGCGGCCGGCGGTGTCGAGCAGGAGCACGTCATAGCCGCCGCGCTTGGCGGTCTCGACCGCGCGCTTGGTGATGGTGGCGGGCTCCTCGCCGGCAACGATGGGCAGCGTGGCGATGCCCGTCTGCTCGCCGAGCACCCTGAGCTGCTCCTGCGCCGCAGGCCGCCGCGTGTCGAGCGATGCCATCAGCACCTTTTGCTTGTCGCGGGCGGTGAGCCGCTTGCCGAGCTTGGCCGTAGTCGTGGTCTTGCCCGAGCCTTGCAGGCCGACCAGCATCATCACCACGGGGGGCGTCGCGGCGAGATCGATCCCTTGGGCGTCATGCCCCAGCACGCGCACCAGCTCGTCATGCACGATCTTGATGACCATCTGGCCGGGCGTGATGGAGCGCACCACGTCCTGGCCAACCGCCTTCGCCTTCACGGAATCGGTGAAGTCGCGCACCACATCGAGCGCGACATCGGCCTCGAGCAAAGCGCGGCGCACCTCGCGCATGGCTTCCGCCACGTCAGCCTCGGTCAGCGCCCCCTTACGGGTGAGCTTGTCGAGGATGGCGCCAAGGCGCTCGGCTAGGGTCTCGAACATCGGGCTCTCTCTCCATTGTCATCGCCCGCGCAGTCGGGCGATCCAGCAACCCCAGAATCTCGATCGCGAAGACCGGGGTTACTGGATGCCCCGGTCAAGCCGGGGCATGACAAAAATTGTGGCTCGCGCTCTGCCAAGACAATCTCCAAACCAAAAACGCACCCGCGGGCGCGACGCGCTGGCGGATGTTGACCCCCCTGACTCTTGATTTGCGCTACCGCGCTTCGCGCTACTGAGCGCTAGAACGGCAAGAGGCTAATCATGTTCAGGGCGGCGGCTCTGATCAAGGAGCTGCCTTGAATTTCGAGGGGAATGTCGGCCACCGGCGCGTTCAAGTCAAGCCGGCCACGGGCGCATTTGGAAAGTAATTGCCGTGGAAGTGGAAGGGGATGGCGTGTGGGGCTTCCGCCCGTGCCAGCTCCTTCAAACTCGCCGCTTCGAGCACGAGCAGGAAGGAGCGATCCTTGCCGATGTCGAGCACGATCGACAGCAACACGCCATCGTCTTCGGTTTTGGCGGAAGGCGAGGGGACGAAGACCGGCTCGCCCGGATAAAGACCCGCCGCGTGCCAGGTGGCGACCGTGCCGGTCTCGGTATCGATCTTGACGATGGAGTCGAGAAAATCGCCCTTGGTCTGGACGCCCGTGCCCCAGACATAGCGATAAGGCTTGCCCGCGCACGACTCGTAATTGATGCGGGGCAACTCGAGCGGCATGTCGGCCAAGGTCCGGCGCGTGACCGGAGCGTCGCTCGCGAAGGGGATGTGAAAGCGCGTCAGCGTGCCCGTGGCAGTGATCGGAGCGCTCGAGCGGAGCCGGGCGAGGTAAAGCTGATCGATGATCGTGGCGTCGGGATAGACGATGACATCCACGGCAAGACGATCGCCATCGGCGAAGGCGTTGACATGGTGGAACGCGAAGGAGGCGTCCGCCATGGCAGTGCGCACCAGCTTCCCTGTGTCCTTCTCGACGATATGGAACACGAGCCCGCGCTCAGGCTCCCAACGGTAGTTTTGGATGAAGGGCTTGCCTGACAGCCTGAGGTCGATTGGGTTGACCACCAAGGGGAACTCGGTGAGCACGAGGTGATCCTGGCTCATGCCGAAGCTGTGCATATAAGCCGGACGCTCGACGGGGAGCTTGGCGACGACCCTCTGTTTGCCGTCGTCGCCTATCCGGCACAGGCGATAAAGGCTCTTCATGCCGAAATGGACGATGTAATTGTAATGGCAGGCACGCTTCGCATCGTAATGCGGGTGCGCCGTCGAGACCTGACCTTTCAGAGCTCTGCGATATGCGAATACACCGAGTGTCTTGAGCGTGTCAGACGAGAAGCGCATCGGCATCGACGTCTCGGTGAAGGCGACCGCATCGCGCGCATAGTCGGAGACGTTGACGCAGCAATTGTCGGTGAGCTTTGGATCGAAGATCGCGGCGACGCGCCCGAACAAGGTTCGGCAGGGGTCGGTGGCGAATTCGGCATAGGAGATCTTGCCGGTCTCCGCCGCGGCGCGGAACGCTTTGCTCTCGAGGAAGCGGTTGGCATAACTTACGCGCCCGCCCGCGAAGGCGAAGCGATGCAGCATCGCCAACCCGTCGAACCAGTGATTATAGGTGCGGGCGCCTACCTCGAACTTCGAGGGCCCGGTTCGGAGCAACGCGCCTTTCAACCAGGAGGGAAGCGCGCCCGTGACGGGGAGCGCAACGGGTTCGGCGATCTCGACCGTCAGCGAGCGGAAGCCTGCGCCATAGGGAAACGAGGGTTTGTCCAGCATCGATCCTCGCCAGCTCAACGCGACGAGCTTAGGGCGCGTTCCTTAAGATGGGCTCAATCCGGACGGCGAGATCGAGCAGCGCCTCGTCGCCGCCTTTCCAGCCAATGAAAGAGAGGCCGATGGGGCAGCCCGCAGCCTCGGTGGCGGGAATGGAGATTTGCGGCAGACCGGCATGGCCGGCGAGGCATGTGCTCTGCAAGGTCAGCGCGCGGAACTCCGCGGTCGATACCCCCTCTTGAATGTCGCGCGCGGGCGGCAAGGTCGGCGTGGTCGGGAGCACGATCACGCTTCCCCGCTGGGCAATCCCGTGCAAGCGCTTGGCTATCTCGGCCCGAACCGCGCGGGCCGCTTCCACCTCGGCAAAGGTGATTTTCGCCGCCATCTCGAAGCGCTCCTTGATGCCGGGTCCGAGCTCGACATTGTGGGACTGGATGAAGGGCAGCAAGGTGGACTGGATCTCGAAGCCCTGAATGACGCGGAAGGCATCGCGCCAATCGTCGATCTCTGCTCCGGCGACGATTTTCCGCTCGGCTTGCGGCAGCGCGCGGCCGATGCGTGAGAACACCTGCCAAATCGCCGCGTCCACGCTGGTGTCCGCACGCTCGAACAGGTCCTCGGCAAGGATCAGGCGCTTGACCTCCGCCTCGACCCGCTCGCCGTCGAGCAGCGCGAGGCCGAGGTCGCGGAACAGTTTCGCCTCGCGCGCCAGGACACCGATCGTGTCGAAGCTCGGCGCCATGGGGGTCGCGCCCCTGGTGTCGATGCGGCCATGCGTGGGCCTGAGGCCATAGAGCCCGCAGAAAGACGCCGGCACGCGGATCGAGCCGCCGGTGTCGCTGCCGAGCGCGAAATCGCACATCGTGGCCGCCACCGCCGCCGCCGAGCCGCAGGAAGAGCCTCCCGTCACGTGCCTCGGCGCGCGCGGGTTGACCGGCTGGCCGTAGTGAACGTTGGTGCCAAGCACGCTGTAGAAGAACTCATCGCAGATGGTGATGCCGGTGCATGAGGCGCCGGCTTCGAGCAGGCGGGTGATGACGGGGGCCGTCTCCGGCGCGGGCGTGGCATGCTCATAATAGTTGGGGTTGCCGTTTCCGACCTTGTGACAGGCGATGGCGAACAGGTCTTTCACCATGAAACTGAGGCCCGCGAGCGGGCCTTGCTCCCGGCCAACCAGGGGCTCCTTCAGGGTATGGGGGACCAGGGCGTGGACGGGGTCGGCGGGGGGACATGTTGGCATGGCGCGCGCTTCCCTGGTCTAGGGCACGGGAAACGCCATATAACGGCTGAAACGCCTCGCGCCAAAGCTCATGACCGGCACCACACATTTCCGCAAGATGAACGGGCTCGGCAACGACTTCGTCGTGCTCGATGCGCGGCCGCGGGCGCTCGCCCTTGGGCCCGACGCGGTGCGCGCCATCGCCGACCGCAAAGAAGGCATCGGCTGCGATCAGATCATCGCGCTCGAGCCGTCGCGTAAGGCCGATGTGTTCATGCGCATCTGGAATGCCGATGGCGGCGAGGTGGGCGCGTGCGGCAACGCGGCGCGCTGCGTGGCGGCGCTCGTCGCCGCCGAGCGTGGCGAGCCAAAGGTCAGCATCGAGACGGAGAGCGGGGTGCTCGGCGCGGTGGTCAACGAAGACGGCAGCGTCACCATCGATATGGGCGCCCCCCGCTTCGCTTGGGATCAGATTCCTCTCGCCGAGCCGTTCCATGACACGCGGCGCATCGAGCTGCAGGTTGGGCCGATCGACGCCCCGGTGCTGCACACCCCGTCGGCGGTCAATGTCGGCAACCCGCATTGCCTCTTCTTCGTCGATGACGTCGAGGCGCACGATCTCGCCCGCTTCGGGCCGATGCTGGAACATCACCCGCTGTTCCCCGAGCGCGCCAATATCTCGCTGGTCCAGGTGCTCGGACCTGAGGCGATCAAGGTGCGAACCTGGGAGCGCGGCGCAGGGCTGACGCGGGCCTGCGGCACGGCGGCGTGCGCCGCGGCCGTCGCCGCCACGCGGCGCGAGTTGACCGGCCGCAAGGTCAAGGTGAGCCTGCCGGGCGGCGAGCTTCTGATTGAATGGCGGGAATCCGACGGCCACATCCTGATGACCGGGCCCTACGCGCTCGACTATGAGGGGACCTTGCCCGCGGCGCTGTTTACGCCTGCCCGTGTTTAGCTCCGGCTTGGGGTCGCTGGACCCAATGTTTCATGTTAGAAGCCGCCAATGTCCGATATCGAAATCATCACCTTCGGCTGCCGGCTCAATGCCTATGAATCTGAAGTCATGCGCGAGCATGCCGCCGCCGCGGGGCTCAGCGACGCGGTGATCGTCAACACCTGCGCGGTGACGGCCGAGGCCGTGCGCCAGGCAGGGCAGGCGATCCGCAAGGTCCGGCGCAAGCATCCGGAAGCCAAGATCATCGTCACCGGCTGCGCGGCGCAGATCGATCCCGCGCGCTTCGCCGCGATGGACGAGGTCGATCATGTCATCGGCAATCAGGAGAAGCTCGACGCCAGGACCTTCGCGAGCTTCGGCATCGAGGGGAGCGAACGGGTCGTGGTCAACGACATCATGTCGGTCAAGGAGACCGCCTCGCACCTGATCGAAGGCTTCGGCAGCCGCGCACGGGCTTATGTGCAGATTCAGAATGGCTGCGACCACCGCTGCACCTTCTGCGTCATCCCCTTCGGCCGCGGGCCGTCGCGCTCGGTGCCGGCGGGCGAGGTAGTAGCGCAAGTCAGGCGGCTCTCCGGACGCGGCTATGCCGAGATCGTGCTGACCGGCGTCGATATCACCGCCTATGGCAAGGATCTTCCCGGCGACATGACCCTCGGCAGGCTGGTGCGCACGGTACTCAAGCTCGTGCCCGAGCTTCCGCGCCTCAGGCTCTCTTCGATCGACTCGGTCGAGGCCGACCCGGCGCTGTTGGCGGCCATCGCCGAGGAAGAGCGGCTGATGCCGCATCTGCATCTTTCGTTGCAATCGGGCGACGACCTCACCTTGAAGCGCATGAAGCGGCGGCATGCCCGCGCCGACTCGGTCGGCTTTTGCGAGGCGGTGCGCCGTGCCCGTCCTGACATGGTGTTCGGAGCCGATCTTATCGCCGGCTTTCCCACCGAGACCGAGGCGATGTTCGAGAACTCGCTCACGCTGGTCGACGATTGCGGGCTCACTTTCCTGCATGTGTTCCCCTATTCGGCGCGGGAGGGCACGCCGGCGGCGCGCATGCCGCAAATTCATGGCGCGGTGATCGCCAGGCGCGCTGGCGAGCTGCGCGCGAAGGGCGTCGCGGCGCTCAAGTCGCATCTTGAAGGCGCCAAGGGGCGCCGCATCAATGTGCTCATGGAGAACGAGGTTCAAGGGCGCTCTGCCGATTTTACGCCGGTGCGCCTCGAAGCCGAAGAAGGCGCTGGCGCGCTGGTCGAGGCGATCGTGGCCGGCGACGACGGGGCCGCACTCCTCGCGGTGAGGCCATGAGCGACGGCAAGAAGCCGGCCGAGACCGAGAAGAAGCGGAGCTGGTTCGATCAGCTCCGCAACGGTCTCGCCCGCACCTCCAATGCCCTGTCCGACAATCTCGCCAGTGCGCTCACCAAGCGGAAGCTGGATGAGGACACGCTCGATCGGCTCGAAGAGGTCCTGATCAAGGCCGATCTCGGGGTCGCCATGGCCGGCCGCATCCGCGCGGCAATCGCCAAAAGCCGTCACGACCGGGGGCTCGATGAGGGAACGGTGCGCGAGGTTCTGGCCGCAGAGATCGCCAGCGTGCTCAAGCCGGTGGCGGAAGCCTTCCCGCTCTCGGGCGCACGCCCTCATGTCTTCCTGGTGGTCGGCGTGAATGGCACCGGCAAGACCACCACCACGGCCAAGATGGCGCATCTTTTCAAGCGCCAAGGTTTGAGCGTCATGCTCGCCGCCGCCGACACCTTCCGCGCCGCGGCCATCGATCAGCTCAAAGTGTGGGGCGGGCGTGTGGGGGTCGAGGTCGTCGCCAAGGAGGCGGGGTCCGACCCGGCAGGGGTCGCCTATGAAGCGTTCGAGCGCGCCCGCGCCGAAGCCGCGGATGTGCTCCTCATCGACACCGCCGGGCGCCTGCAGAACAAATCAGACCTCATGGCCGAGCTCGCCAAGATCGTGCGGGTGCTGAAGAAGCTCGACGCGACTGCGCCGCACGGTGTCATCCTCGTGCTCGACGCCACCACCGGGCAGAACGCGCTCAATCAGGTCGAGATCTTCAAGGAGATCGCGGGCGTCACCGGGATCGTGGTGACCAAGCTCGACGGCACGGCGCGCGGCGGCATCCTTGTCGCCATCGCCGAGCGCTTCAAGCTTCCCATCAACGCCATCGGCATCGGCGAAGGTCTCGACGATCTCAAGCCGTTCGATGCGCAAGACTTCGCGCGTGCGATCGCGGGAGCAAAGAGCGAGAATGAAGCAGCCGCCTAAGTCCAAGGTCGCGGTGCCCGGGGAGGCCGCTTCCTCCCAGCCCGCGCTGTGGCCCAAGCTCGCCATCGAGCTCGGACCTCTGCTGGTGTTCTTCGCCGGCAACGCCGTGGCGGGGATCTATGCCGGCACGGCCGCGTTCATGGTGGCGACCTTGATCTCGCTCGCGGTCGCCCGCCTTCGCTATCACAAGCTGCCGGTCATGCCGCTCGTCAGCGGCGTCATCGTGCTCATGTTCGGCGGGCTCACGCTCTATCTGCGCGACGATACCTTCATCAAGCTCAAGCCGACCATCGTCTATTCGATGTTCGCCGTGCTGCTCGCCGTGGGGCTCCTGCTGAAGAAGCCTCTGCTCGAGCTGTTGTTCGGTCCGGTCTTCGCGCTCACCGAGGAGGGCTGGCGCAAGCTCACCGTGCGCTGGGCGGCCTTCTTCGTCGCCATGGCGGTCGTCAACGAAATCGTCTGGCGCAATTTCTCGACCGATGCCTGGGTCAGCTTCAAGGCGTTCGGCTTCCTGCCGCTCACCTTCCTGTTCGCGCTCGCCCAGGTGCCGCTCATGCACCGCCATGGCGAGCCGCCACGCACCGAAGCGGGCGATCCCGAAGCCGAAGAGCGAACTTAAGTCGTCCCTTAACGTTGTCCCCCTTGTACGGACTGTCCTCTCTTGCAAGGGAATTTGGCCGTACCGATATCCTGCCGCACCGGCTCAAATTATAGGCATGGGGGCCGGTAATTGGCCGAATGTGGCGGACTGCGTTGCACCCTGTCGTTTGCTGTTTGCCCTTCCGGGTTGTAAAAGGATAGCGAAGCGCCCTTGACGGGCAACGGTTAGCTTTAGGGAGTACACGCCTTACGCGAGTAGGGCGCCTGGCAAAAATGGTTAAAGGAGGGAAAGACCTCGACCGCTCGGCGATGCATTTGCTCCATCGCGCGGGGCAGTGCGCGGCGGACATCTTCTCGTCGGAAGCGCGCACAAGCGGGCTCACTCCTCGCCAATTCGCCGTGCTCATGGTGGTCGCCGACGAGGAGGGGCTCACCCAGACCGACCTTGTCGAGCGCACCGGCATCGATCGATCGACCCTTGCCGATATTGTCGCGCGCCTGCTGGGCCGGGGACTGATCCAGCGCCGCCGCGCCAAGGAAGATGCCAGAGCCTACGCCATCAAACTTTCACCGCAGGGCGCCAAGGCCCTGCGCGACGCCCAGCCCGGGGCCGCCGCCGCCGATCAAAAGCTGCTCGCCAATCTCCCGCCTGCCAAGCGGCAGGAATTTCTCGACACTCTCAATTTGATCGTCACCGCCGTCCGCAAATAGGCGTGGTTCTAGCCTTGCGGCGTACTGCTCGGCTTTAGCAGCGGCAGGATCTTGTCCTTAATCGCGTCCTCGGTCAGAGGGCCGACATGGCGGTAGGCGATCTTGCCGTCGCCGGTGACCACATAGGTCTCGGGCACGCCATAAACGCCGAAGTCGATGGCGACGCGTCCCGAGGCGTCGGCGCCGACCCGTGAATAAGGGTTGCCGTAGCGTCCGAGGAAGCGCCGCGCCGAAGCAATATCGTCCTTATAGTCGATGCCGTAGAGCCTGATGCCCGGCTCCTGGCTAAGAGCGAGCAGCAAGGGATGCTCGACCTGACATTCCACGCACCAGGAGGCGAAGACGTTGACCATAGTGGGCTCGCCTTGCGCGAGGTCCGATGACGAAAAGCCCTGAACCTCTTTCCCGTCGGCGCTCAGGCCGTCGATGGGGGGCAGGGTGAACTCGGGCACCTTCTTGCCGATCAACGGCGAAGGTAGAAGCGAGGGATCGCCGGCATGGAGCGCGTACCAGAAGAGACCGGCCAGCACGGCGAAAATCAGGAGCGGAAGAGCCGGCCCGAAGCGCCGGAAAGAAGGGGCGCGCGTCACCTGGGTCATGGGCGCCGCCGCCGCGGCTTCTGGCCCGCCTTGCGCGCGTCGAGCTTCGCCGGAGCGCTCGCCGAGCGCCGCCTGATTCCCCTCCGCTCGAGATCGGCGAGAAGCCGGCGCTGCTTACGGTCGTCCGCGACGATGGCCAAAGCGAGCGCCGCCACCGCAACGAAGGTGACGCCATAGGCGGCGAGGATGAAGGTCGCGTGCGGGCCGAGGTCGGGCATTGGCTTCCGCTCAAGCCTCGACCAGAGCGGCGCGCTCGACTTGGGTCAGCTGCAATGTGCGCACGCGCCGGCGATAGATCTCCGCGCGCATGGCGATGAGATGGAGCAGCACGAAAAGCAGCGTGAAGGCTGACGCCATGACCAGAAGCGGCCACAGCATGGAGGGATCGATGGTCGGGCCGCCGAGGCGGATGATGCTCGCCGGCTGGTGCAGTGTGTTCCACCAATCCACCGAGAATTTGATGATGGGGATGTTGATGGCGCCGACCAGCGCGAGGATGGCGGCGGCGCGGCCGGCACGGCCCGCCTCCTCGATCGACTGCCACAACGCGATCAATCCGAGATAGAGCAGGAACAGCACGAGCATCGAGGTGAGCCGCGCGTCCCACACCCAATAGGTGCCCCACATCGGCTTGCCCCACAGCGAGCCGGTCACAAGCGCGATGAAACAGAAGGTGGCGCCGATCGCAGCCGCGGCCTTGGCGGCGACGTCGGCGAGGGGATGGCGCCAGATCAAGGTACCGAGCGCCGCGACCGCGATCAGCGTATAGCCGAACATGGCGAGCCACGCCGCCGGCACATGCACGAACATGATCCTGACGGTCTCGCCTTGCTGATAGTCGGGCGGCGCCACGAAGACGGCGAGGTAGAGACCGAGGCCGAGAAGGATCAGGGTCGCGCCCGTCAACCAGGGAATGAGGCGGTCGACGAGGCTCAAGAAGCGGGTCGGATTGGCGAGGCTCGGCATGGGGCTGATCTAGTTCGTTTGACAACTTAGCGCAATGCGGTGCGAAGCGCCGCGGCGGCGGCGAGCGGCGCAAGCACGATGCTGGCAAGGCTCAACGCGCACAGCATGAGGAAGGGCGGCCAGGGCGAGGCTGGGCCGGTGATGGCGGCAGAGGTGGCCGCCACGCCGAAGATCAGCACCGGCACGTAAAGCGGCAGGACGAGCAGAGCGAGCAGGAGCCCGCTTCGCCTCAAGCCTAGCGTGAGGCTCGCGCCGATGGCGGCGACGAAGCTCACCGCCGGCGTGCCGGCCAGCATAGAGAGCACGAGCAGGGGGATCGCCTGCACAGGCAGATTGAGCAGAAGCCCGAGCAGCGGCGCGAGCAGCGCCAGCGGCACGCCGGTGGTGAGCCAGTGGGCCAAGCTCTTGATCGCGGCGACAAGCGGCAAGGGCAACGGCCCGGTCATGAGCACGTCGAGCGCGCCATCCTCGTAATCGTTGTGGAAGATGCGGTCGGCGGAGAGGAGAGCGGCGAGCAGGAGCGCCACCCACAACATGCCTGCCGCGATGCGGGCGAGAAGATTGAGGTCGGGCCCAAGCCCGAGCGGCGTGATGGCGACCACGACGAGATAGAAGCCGAGCGCGGTGCCGATGGCGCCGCCCTCGCGAAAGGTGAGCCTCACGTCGCGGGCGAGGAGGGCCAAGGCCGCGCTCACGAGACACGCTCCGTGCCGAGCGCAAGCTCATGCGCGAACTTCGTCTTGAGCGGGTTATGGCTCGCCACCAAGGCGATGCCGCCCGCTGCGAGGTGGTCCTTGATGGCAAGGTCGAGCAGCTTGACCGAAGCGGCGTCGAGCGAGGATTGCGGCTCGTCGAGCAGCCAGATCGGACGGGACGCGGCAAAGAGGCGGGACAGCGCCAGCCTTCGCTTCTGCCCGGCCGACAAGAGGCCGGCGGGAAGATCGGAAAGCTCGGTCAGTCCGAATGAAGCAAGGGCGGCCTTCAGGCTGCCCCCGTCCTCCAGAAAATCGGACCAGAAGGCGAGGTTCTCGCCGACGCTCAAGCTCGCCTTCACCGCATTGGCGTGGCCGACATAGTGGCAAAGCTCGGGAAGCGCGGCATCGGGGCCGGCGCCCTCAAGACGAAGCTCTCCGCCCGCCAGGGGGAGGAGCCCCGCGATCTGCCGCAAAAGGCTCGTCTTTCCGGCGCCGTTAGGGCCGGTAACGAGCAGCGCCTCGCCGGGCGCAAGCTGAAAGCTGAGGTCACGGAAGATAATTCTGCCGCCGCGCTGGCAGCTGAGCTTGAGGGCAGCGAGGCCGATCCGTTCAGGCATTTGCTCGGAATTTGCGCAAGTTGGGACTAAGAAAGGCACGCGGCCCGAAGGAATTCGCGCCTCCAAGCTCTCTTCGCGTCATTGTCTCGTTGCCGCAAGCGCTTTTATATAGAACCGGAGCGCGCAGTTTGATGTCACCTACGAGCTCGAAAACCCTGAGATCGGGCACCCGAACTGCATTGGCCACGCCTTTGCATGGTCTTCGACTGACGCCTTCTTTAAGGAGATCCCGTTGACCGCGGCACTTGAACCCTCGCTCGACAGCTTCAAATGCCGGCGCACGCTCAAGGTCGACGGTGAGAAATTCGATTATTTCAGCCTGACCGAGGCCGAGGCCAACGGGCTTGCCGGCATCGCGAGCCTGCCCTTCTCGCTCAAGGTGCTGCTCGAAAATCTGCTCCGTCACGAGGACGCACGGACCGTCACCGCCGACGACATTCGCGGCATCGCGGAGTGGCTCAAAGAGTGCCGAAGCGACCGCGAGATCGCCTTCCGCCCGGCGCGCGTGCTCATGCAGGACTTCACCGGCGTTCCCGCCGTGGTCGATCTCGCCGCCATGCGCGACGCCATGGCGGAGCTTGGGGGCGACCCGAAGAAGATCAACCCGCTGGCGCCGGTCGACCTCGTCATCGACCATTCGGTCATGGTCGACGCCTTCGGTTCTAGCCAAGCCTTCCAGATCAATGTCGACAGGGAATATGAGCGCAACAGCGAGCGCTACGCCTTTCTGAGATGGGGGGCGGGCGCCTTCGACAATTTCCGCGTAGTGCCCCCCGGCACCGGCATCTGCCACCAGGTCAATCTCGAATATCTGGCGCAAGCCGTGTGGACCAAGGAGGCGAATGGGGGGAACAGGATCGCCTTCCCCGACACGCTGGTCGGCACCGACAGCCACACCACCATGGTCAACGGGCTATCGGTGCTCGGCTGGGGCGTCGGCGGCATCGAGGCCGAGGCGGCCATGCTCGGCCAGCCGATCTCCATGCTGATCCCCGAGGTGGTGGGCTTCCGTCTCACCGGCGAACTCAAGGATGGGGTTACCGCGACCGATCTCGTACTGACCGTCACGGAGATGCTGAGGCGGGCGGGCGTGGTCGGCAAGTTCGTGGAATTCTTTGGGATCGGGCTCGGCAATCTGCCGCTCGAGGATCGCGCCACCATCGCCAATATGGCGCCGGAATACGGCGCCACGTGCGGCTTCTTCCCCATCGATGAGGAGACATTGTCTTATCTCGAGGCGACCGCGCGCAAGGAGAAGCACATCGCGCTGGTCAAGGCCTATGCCAAGGCGCAAGGCCTGTTCCGCACGAGCAAGACGCTGGACCCGGTGTTTACCAAGACGCTCCACCTCGACCTCGGCGATGTCGAGCCCTCGATCGCCGGACCTAAGCGTCCCCAGGACCGCGTGCCGCTGGCACGCGCCGCGTCAGCTTTCGCCGAGGCGCTCGACAAGGAATACGGCAAGGGCGCGGAAGCGGGGAAGCGGGTGCCGGTCAAAGGCAAGAATTTCGACCTCGGCCACGGCGACGTGGTCATCGCCGCCATCACCTCCTGCACCAATACCTCGAATCCCTTCGTGATGGTCGCGGCAGGGCTCCTGGCCAAGAACGCCCTGAAGCGCGGCTTGAGCGTCAAGCCGTGGGTCAAGACCTCGCTCGCGCCCGGATCGCAGGTGGTGACCGATTATCTCGAAAAGGCAGGGCTGCAAAAGGAGCTCGATACGCTCGGCTTCAATCTCGTCGGCTATGGCTGCACCACCTGCATCGGCAATTCGGGGCCGCTCCCTGAGGAGATCTCCCACACCGTCCACGAGCATGGGCTTGCCGTCGCCTCGGTGTTGTCCGGCAACCGCAATTTCGAGGGCCGGGTCAATCACGATGTGCGCGCCAACTATCTCGCCTCGCCGCCGCTGGTGGTGGCCTACGCCATCGCCGGCTCGATCATGATCGATCTCGCCAGCGAGCCGCTTGGCGCGGGCGCCGGCGGTGAGCCCGTCTATCTCAAGGACATCTGGCCGTCGGCGAAAGAGATCGCCAAGGTGGTGCGCAAGGCGGTGAAGAAGTCGATGTTCAAGAAGCGCTATGGTGACGTCTTCCGCGGCGATCCCGAGTGGCGCGAGATCGAGGTGAAGGGTGGCTTGACCTATGATTGGGGCGCGGACTCGACCTATGTGCAGAACCCGCCTTACTTCACCGGCATGTCGTTGACGCCTTCGCCGGTTACGGACGTCGAGGGCGCGCGCATTCTCGGCCTCTTTCTCGACTCCATCACCACCGACCACATCTCGCCGGCGGGCGCTATCAAGCGCGACAGCCCGGCCGGGCGCTACCTGATCGAGCACGGCGTCGCCGTCCACGATTTCAATTCCTATGGTTCGCGGCGCGGCAATCACGAGGTGATGATGCGCGGCACCTTCGCCAACACCCGCATCAAGAACCTGATGGTGCCAGGGGTCGAGGGCGGCGTGACCATCCACTACCCGTCAGGCGAGCGCATGGCGATCTACGACGCGGCCATGCGCTATGCGGGCGAAGGGGTCCCGCTCGTCGTCTTTGCCGGCAAGGAATATGGCACCGGCTCCTCGCGCGACTGGGCGGCGAAGGGCGCGCGGCTGCTCGGCGTGCGCGCGGTGATCGCCGAGAGTTTCGAGCGCATCCACCGCTCGAACCTGATCGGCATGGGCGTGCTGCCGCTCGTCTTCGCCGAGGGGATGTCGTGGCAATCGCTCGATCTCAAGGGCGACGAAAGGGTGAGCTTGAAGGGTCTAAGCGAGATCAAGCCCATGCAGTGGCTCGATGCCGACATTACCTATGCGAATGGCGAGACGCGCGCGGTGCCGTTGCGGGCGGCGATCGATACGTTCGACGAGCTCGACTATTTCCGCAACGGCGGCATCCTGCATTACGTGCTGCGCTCGCTTGCGCGAGAGGCGGCCTAATTACTTGGCGGCCTGGAGCGAAGTCGATGCGCGCAGCTCCGACCACGACTGATTGATAACGACGAAGGCTCCTTGCAAGGCGAGGGCGGCCATGACGGCGGCAACCGCGACATCGGGCCAGCCGGTGCCGGTGCCGAACACTCCGAGCGCGGCAAGCAGCACCGCGAAATTGCCGAGCACGTCGTTACGGGTGCAAATCCAGGCCGAGCGCATATTGGAATCGCCGCCACGAAAAGCCCATAGGAGCGCGAACGAGACTGCGTTGGCGAGCAGCGCCGCCGTGCCTACCGCGCCCATGACGAAGGCCTCGGGCAAGGTGCCGTGCCATGCGTGCCAGACGGTCACCCCGATTACCCATACGCCGAATACGCCCATGGTCGCGCCCTTCAGGAGGGCGGCCATGGCGCGGTACTGAAGCGCCATGCCGACCACGAATAGGCTGATGGCGTAGTTGCCGGCATCGCCGAGAAAATCGAGCGCGTCGGCTTGCAGCGACGCCGATCCCGCGGCCATGCCGGCCGCAACCTCGATCGCGAACATGGCCGCATTGATGATCAACACGGTCCACAGGACGCGCCGGTAACCTTCATTCCCGCGATGGGTGTCGACGGGCTGGTTGCAGCAGGAGGCGCTCATGATCTTCGGCTTGCAGGCTCTGGCTAAGGAATTCAAGTGAAACCGTGGGGGACAAGTCACTCAGTTGTGACCCCGAGTTGAGCCTTTTTTGCCGGATATTTCGGCCCGGTTCCTGCATTCTATGAGCCATGAGGCCTCCTTTCCGCTCAGGCGCGGGCGCGCTGCTTGTGCTTGTCCTCGCCGCTTTGGCCGCACCTTGCATGGCCGAGCCGACCAAGCCCGCGGCGCCAAGCACCGCTGTGCTCGAGCTGTTCACCAGCCAGGGCTGCTCCTCCTGTCCGCCGGCCGATGCGCTGCTCGCCGAGCTCGGCAAGCGGCCGGGCCTCGTCACGCTGTCCTACTCGGTCGACTATTGGAATTATCTCGGCTGGCACGACACGCTCTCCAGCGCCGCCAATAGCGAGCGCCAGCGGGAATATGCGCGCATGCGCGGCGACGGCAAGGTCTACACGCCGCAAATCGTGGTCGACGGCCTCAACCACGTGAACGGCAGCAACGAGGCGGCGATCGAGGCGGCGGTGCGAGCGGCGGCGATAAGGCTCAAAGACGCCAGGGTGCCGGTCAACATGCACGCTGAAGGCGACACGCTGGTGATCGGCATCGGGGCGGCGCCCGACAATTCCGACAAGCGGGATGCCACCGTGTGGCTTGCCATCGCCAAAGAAATGGAAACGGTGTCGATTACCCGCGGCGAGAACCGCGGGAAGAAGCTCAGCTATTCTCACCCGGTCCGGGAGCTGTCGCCGGTCGGCATGTGGAATGGCGAAGCGATGACCCTGAAGCTCCCGCTGAAAGACCTCAAGACCATAGGCGGCGATTGTCTGGTGGCGCTCTTGCAAGTGGAGAACGGGGGACCGATCCTCGGCGCCGCCGAGTATGATCGGCCCTAGGACGCCAGCGACTTTCCCCCACAAAGCAAAACGGGCCGGCTGACCGACCCGTCTGACGCTTCAATGAGCCTCAAAATGAAATGGCCCGGTCCGAGAGAAGACCCCGGGGGGGCTGGGGGGCTGAGATTCCGAAGCCTCTCTAGTTGGACCGGGCCGAGAGGCAACGATCATCATCATAGGGGTCTTTGGGGCGCGGCAACGGCTGAACTTGGGCTGAACTGTGATTTATGTTTCGTTATGTTACAGTTGGTGTGACGTGCGGCATCGACTTGAATTTCCCTAACGCTCGGCTCATCATGAAGCTTCCGTTACAGGAGGCGCGAATTGAGCGAAACGGAACCCATAGTCTTGCCGCTGGCCCGCGCGGCCGGCGGCGACGCACATCTTCCCGAGAGGGCTCCTCGGCGCGGCGACATCTCGTTTGATCGCCGGGAACTCACCCAAATCCTCAATGTTTACGGACGCAAGGTCGCAAGCGGCGAATGGCGCGATTACGCCATCGATACGCTGAAGGAGAAGGCCGTGTTCTCGGTCTTCCGCCGCGCGTCGGAAACTCCGCTCTACCGTATCGAGAAGGCGCCGAAGCAGGCGCGGCGGCAGGGCGCCTACAGCGTGATCGCGGCGACGGGGCTTATTCTGAAGCGCGGACACGATCTCGCCCGCGTGCTTCGCGCGCTCGACCGCGGCTTGCGTCTGGTCGAGGCTTGACAAGCAAAAGGCCCCGGCGGGCGCGCCGGGGCCTTGGTTAGCGGCTACTGCTTGGCGTCTGCTTAACGGCGGTCGCCGAACAGCGACAGCAGCATCATGAACAGGTTGATGAAGTCGAGATAGAGCCTAAGCGCTCCCATCACGGCTTTGCGTCCGGAAGCCGATCCATCGTCGTTGACGCTGTACATCTCCTTGATCTGCTGCGTGTCGTAGGCGGTGAGCCCGGCGAAGATCAGGACACCGATCACCGACACGGCGAATTGCAGAGCGGTCGAGCCGATGAACAGGTTCACCAGCATGGCGATGATGATGCCGATGAGGCCCATGAACAGGAACGAGCCCCAGCCGGACAGATCGCGGCTGGTGGTGTAGCCCCAGAGGCTAAGAGCCCCGAATGACGCGGCGGTGATGAAGAACACCCGCGCGATGCTCTCGTTGGCATAGACGAGGAAAATCGATGAAATCGAGGCGCCCATGAGCGCCGCGAAGGCCCAGAACGAAATCTGCGCCGCGCTGAGGCTCATCGAATTGATCCGCGCCGAGATGAAGAACACCAAAGCGAGCGGCGCGAAGATCACCACCCACTTGAAGGCGCTCGCGTACATGAACGAGCCGAACGCGGTGAGCTCGAGGCCCGCTGCTCCCTGCACCACCGACATGGCATAGATCGCGTAGGCCACCACGCCGGTGATCGCCACACCGCTTGCCATGTAATTATAGACGCGAAGCATGTAGGCCCTGAGGCCCTGGTCGACGACGCCCGCCTCTGTGCGTCCGACGCTCGTGCCTTGCGCGTAACGTCTGTCGAGATCCGCCATGTGATGAAGGGTCCTTTCCCCTAGCTGCTTTAGTGGCTCACGATAGGCATTTTGGCCACGAATATGGGGGCTTGAGCCTAGATGCGCAAGATGACAGCGCGGTGTCCCTACTCGGCGCGGAGATAGGGCGCGGCCTTGGCCGAAAGCACGCGCCAGGTGGCGATGGCGCCGATGGTCAGCACGAAGATGAGAGCGAGCAGCACCGTCTCTCCGGCCGCCAGCGGCGAGAACACGAAAGCAATCTCGAAGGCCCATTTGCACAGCGCCCAGGCCGTGACCGTGGCGATCAGCATGGCAAGCGCCGCCGTGGCAAGGCCGAGCAGTCCGAATTCGAGGAGCTCGGCGCGAATGATGCGCAAGCGCGTGGCGCCGAGGGTCTTGTAGATCACTGCCAGATATTTCCGCCGCTCCTGGCCCGCGGCGACCGCGCCGGCCAGCACGGCGGCGCCGATCAGAAGGGTAACGCCGGCCGTCGCGCTGATGGCGGTCATGACCTTGGCGAGCATGTTCTTGGCCGCCTCGACGATGTCGCCGACCTTGATGGCCGTGACCAGGGGGAAGCGTTCGGAGAGCGCTTGGATCACCTTGCCTTCGACCGCGGGCTCGGTGCCCTTGGGCAATTCGAGCGTGGTCAGCATGCGGTGGGGGGCGCCTTCGAGCGCGTTCGGCGGGAACACCATGACGAAGTTGATGGCCAACGACTCCCAGTCGATCTTGCGCAAGCTTGCAATGGTTGCCTCGACATTGCGGCCGAGGATGTTCACCGTGATGGGATCGCCGAGCTTCAAGCCCAGCCCTTTGGCAAGCTCGGCGTCGAACGAGACGAGCGGCGGGCCGGCGTAGCCCTTGGGCCACCACTCGCCCTCGACGATCTCCGAGGCTTGCGGCACGGTGTCGGTATAAGTGAGGCCGCGGTCGCCGGCGAGCACCCAACGCGCGTCGGGTGCGACCTCCACCTTCTCCGCCGGAACGCCCTTCAGCGCCACGATGCGGCCCCGCAGCATCGGCGCTTCGTCGAGCTTGGCGTCGGGCTCGATCGCCTTCACCGTATTCTTGAAGGTGTCGAGGTCGGAGGCCTCGACATCGAGAAAGTAGTAGGCCGGGGCGTCGACCTGGATATTGCTGTCGATCTCCGCCAGCAGCGAGCGGTGGATCAGCGCCACGGCGACGAGAAGCCCGAGACCGAGGCCGAGCGACACCGCGATGGAGCGGGCCAGCGAGCCCGGCCCGGCGATGCTCGCCAGCGCGAGCGCGAGAGAATTCGGCTTGGCGCGCCGCAACCGCGCGGCATAGCGCTGCAAGAGAAGGCCGAACCCCGTGAACAAGAGGAAGGCGGCAACGATGCCTGCCGAGATCGAGGCGGTGATGGCGCGCTCCTCAGAAGCGGCGATAGCGAGGGCGAACAGCGCCAGTCCCGCCGCCGCCGATCCTGCGGCATAAGGCCAGGGCGAGCGCTCCCGCCCCTCCTCGCTGAGCTGGGAGCGCATCAGGACCGCGGGCGAGACGCTGGCGGCGCGGCCGAGCGGCCAGAGCACGAACAGCACCATGGTCAAGAGGCCGGCGAGCGCCGCGGTGAGAAGCGGCAAGGGATGCGGCTCGACCGCAAGCGTGATGGGGAGCGCATCGGCGTAGAGGGCTGACAACACGGCAGGGGTGAGCGCGCCGATGAGGAGGCCGATGGCGATGCCGAGAGAGGCGAGTAGAAGGGCCTGGATCAGATAGACGACGAGCACGAGCCGGCTCGGCGAGCCGAGGCACTTGAAGGTGGCGATGATCTCGCGCTTCTTGGCCATATAGCTCTGGATGGCGTTGCCGACGCCGATGCCGCCGAGAAGGAGCGCGGTGAGCCCGACGAAGCTGATGAACTGGGTGAAGCGGTCGGCGTCGCGGCGGAGCGCCGGCGCCGGATCGGTCCAGTCAC
>Ga0214472_10000708_pt1 | contig 40505 bp, 32 predicted proteins | sample RVTome_6_FD_207662 | JGI IMG/M metagenome (GOLD analysis project Ga0214472, IMG submission 207662) | Soil microbial communities from uranium-contaminated site in the Upper Colorado River Basin, Wyoming, United States - RVT140D175 | ecosystem: Environmental > Terrestrial > Soil > Contaminated >...
GGCCTCGACTTGGCGAGAGTGGAGAGGAGGTATGAGCGGCCGGGATGGGGGCGGCCCCAGGAGCTCTCGAGCTTGGGTAGCGTTCCGGATCAGTTGCGCAGTATCGTCCCACAAACGGACGCGCGGGATGGGGTGGGTGACCTGACGTGACAGGATCTGGGCTGGGCGAACTCGATTCGAGCAGGTTTCCGGAAAAGGACTGGAAGCACCTGCGAGTCGTGCACGGGGCCGCGCTCGAACGCTATTGCTCTCGCGTGATTCAGCAATGTAGAGAGGTCCTGGAGGATGCGACCCTCACCGAGCACGAACGGTATCTCCGGTTGTTCAGGCTGCTCCGCGAGCGGGATGGAGAGCTCGCCATCGCCTTCGATGATATGAGGCGTTCCAGGGCGATCCAGATATTGGCCACGATGATCAGGCTCGATGTGGTAACCACGGAGGAGCTCGAGCAGTTCAGTCTCAGGGTTCGTGAGTCCGCTCTCGGCGTCGCGAGGATCTACTCGGAGGAATAGCCGGCTGCAACGGACTGCCTAGGCTGCGTCCAAGGCGGACGCGTGGGATTGGAGCCCGATGGCGTAGCTACCTGCATGCCTCGAGGACCATGATTCGAGCGTACCGGCCAGAGGATCTTGCGGCGGTATTGACGGTGTGGGCTGATGCCTCGGCCGTGGGTCATCCATTTCTTACAGATGACTTCTTGGCGCTCGAACGACGGAACGTCGAGCAGGTACACCTCCCCTCGACCGAGACATGGGTCTGGGACGCCAACGGGTGCGTCGCAGGATTCATTGCCTTGGTCGACAAGGAAATAGGTGGCCTGTTCGTCGATCCGGTGCTTCACGGACGCGGAATCGGACGATCCCTTGTGGAGCATGCCCGACGCCTGCGTGGTGAGTTGGAGGTAGAGGTCTTCGAGGAGAACGCTTTGGGCCGGGCATTCTACCTTGCGTGCGGATTCACCGAGCTCAGTCAAGGCGTTCATCGTGAGACGGGTCGCGCCGTGATACGCCTATGGTTGCCCTCGCCTGAGCCGTCGACGGAGAGATCCTAGGAGGCAGACTCAGTATCCGGCTGCGCACTTCGATCTTGCCGCGCAACTCGCCGGCCGCCATGTTGCCCTGAACATTTCAGTGGAGCCGCCGCATGAACCTCCTCCAGGGCACACTCGACCTGCTCGTGATGAGGGCACTCGCCGGAGAGCCTCGTCACGGTTACGGCGTGGTGGATTGGGTGAGGCGGACGACCGGTGGCACGATCGAGGTCGAGGACGGGGCGCTGTACACGTCGCTCCACCGCATGCACGAGCGGGGGTGGCTCACGGCCGAGTGGGGCGTCTCCGAGAACAACCGCCGCGCGAAGTACTACAGCCTGACCGCTGCCGGTCGTGCCCGGCTCGCCGAGGCCGCCGCCGAGTGGGACCGTTACGCTGCAGCCGTCGCGCAGGTTCTCACTGCTGAGGACGGCGCATGAGCCTGCGTCTGCCGCGCGGGATCCGCCGTCTCTTCCGCCTGGGACAGGTGAGGCCGGAGGTGGCGCGCGACGTCGACGACGAGCTTCGCTTTCACTTCGAGGAAGCGGTGCGGGCCCTGACGGCGCGGGGGCTCTCGGAGACCGACGCGCGGAGGGAGGCGGAGGCGCACTTCGGTGACGTCGGCGCATACCGCGATCGCCTGGCGCGGATCGACGAGGGCCGCCTGCGGAAGGAGAAGCGGCTTCAGGCATGGGGGCTCCTTCGCCAGAGCGCTCGCTCGCTCGTCAGGTCCACGCGGCGCCAACCGGTGGTGATCGCGGGCGTGATCGCGACGTTCGCGGTGGGCATCGGTGCCAATGCCACGATGTACGGGATCGTGGACCGCATCCTGCTGCGAGCACCCGATCACATCGCCGACCCCGACCGGGTGCGGTTGGTGCGCATGCAGCGCCCGCTCGGGAGATCCGGCCAGACGTTCGTGGCGTCCGCGCACAGCTACGCCGACTACGAAGCGTTGAAAGAGCACGACGGCCTCCAGGTCGCTGCCCTTCTCGCCGAGGTGACCGAGGAGCACGTCGGCCGGGGGGAGTCGGCGACCGTCGCGCGCGTCGCCCCGGCCTCGGCCGAGCTCTTCTCCGTGTTGGGAGTCACGCCCCATCGTGGTCGCTTCTTCAGCGCCGGCGAGGCCGCGCCCTGGTCGCCGCTGACGGCGGTCGTGAGCGCCGAGTACTGGACGCGCGTCTACGGTGCGGACCCTGCGATCCTCGGAAGTGTCGTCGAGATCGCAGGCGTGCCGCATACAGTGGTGGGCGTCGCGCCCTTCCGCTTCACCGGTGTGGACGTGCGGGCGGTGGACCTCTGGGTTCCGCTGGAGGCGACGCTCGCCAACAGCTCGATCCCATGCGGCGGATATGGATGCACGATGCTGAGGATCGTCGCTCGGCTCGGGCCGGAGACGTCCGATGTGGCCGCCGAGGCGCAGGCGACGAGTCTGGTGTCGGCGGGCCGGCGAGAGGCCGCCCGACCGGGCGTCAGCGATCAGGTGCGCGTCTTCCTCGGCTCGATCATCGCGGCGCGCGGCCCCGAGGCGTCGCCCGAGTCGCGCCTGGCCCTCTTGCTAGGTGGCGTGTCGCTCATCGTCCTGCTGATCGCGTGCGCCAACGTCGCGAACCTCCTGGCGGCCCGCGGTGTGCGGCAGCGGAGGGAGGTCGCTGTGCGCCTCGCCCTGGGAGCTCGCAGGAGTGGCGTGGTGGCGCAGGCCGTGCTGGAGTCGCTCCTGCTCGCCGTGATCGGCGCCCTCGTCGCCGTCGGGCTCGCGCGTTGGGGCGGAGGCATCATTTCGATCCACGCTGCTGCCCGACGTCTACTTCCCCGGCGGCGGCGTCAGCTGGCGGCTGCTCGGCTTCGCGCTCGTACTCGCGACCATCGCGGGCCTCGCCGCCGCCGCAGGCCCGGCGCTTCAGCTCCGGCGCCCGCGTCTCACGCACGCTCTTCACGATGCCACCGCGGCGAGCTCGCGGAGGCGGTCGCGGTTGGGACTCGCGCTCACGAACGCGCAGGCGGCGCTCTCGGTGGTGCTGCTGGTGGGTGCCGGCCTCTTCGTGCGGAGCGTGCAGGAGGAGCGCGCGCTCGATCTGGGCATCGATGACGACCGGCTACTGTATGCCGGGCTCACGTTTCGTGATCCGGAGCTCGGCTGGGGCGAGCGGCTCGAGCTCTATCGCGAGGCGATCGGGCGACTGGAAGCGCTGCCGCAGGTGCGCGCCGCGGCGTCCACGCGCGCGCCCCTCGGCACGGGGTCAGTGGATACTTCGCTCAGGGTGCAAGGCGTCGACTCGATTCCGGAGCTCCCGGGAGGAGGCCCCTTCATGCGGCGCGTCTCAGAGGGGTACTTCGAGACTACCGGGATCGAGATTCTCCGCGGCCGGTCCTTCCTCGAGGCGGCCGATGCCCCGGAAGCCGTCGTGAGCGAGACGATGGCCCAGACGCTCTGGCCGGGCGGCGACGCCGTGGGCAAGTGCCTCTGGCTCTATCGGACCACGGACTGCACACGGATCGTGGGCGTGGCCGAGGATGCGGCACAGGAGCGTCTCTCGAGCGAGCCCTTCATGGCGTATTACGTGCGGCAGGAGGAGGCGGGCATGCTGGACGCGATCTACGTGCGAGCGGAAGGCGACGTGGCTGCCGCACGGGAAGCAGTGTCCCTCGCGCTGCGCATGTACTCGCCAGCCGTCCGCGGTGCTCGCGTGGAGACGCTCCGCGATGGGCTCGACTTCCTGGACCCCACGGCTCGGTCGTGGAGGGTCGGCGCCGTGCTCCTGTCCTTGTTTGGAGTCCTGGCCATGGGGCTCGTCGGCATCGGGCTCTATGCCGTGCTGGCGTTCGACGTCGCCCAGCGGACGCGCGAGATCGGCATCCGCTCCGCCCTCGGGGCCGGCGTGGGAAGGCTCGTCGGCGGCGTGCTCCTGTTCGGCGGCCGCCTCACCGGCGTCGGCATCTTGCTCGGGCTCATGGTCTCGTACCTGGTCGCGCCCTATGCGGGCGACCTACTCTTCCGGGTGTCGCCGCGGGATCCGGGCGTGCTCTCGGGTGTTGCGCTTCTTCTCACGCTCGTCACGCTCGCGGGCGCGCTCGTTCCGGGCGTGCGGGCGGCGCGAGCGGACCCGACGGTGTCGCTCAGGGCGGACTGAGCCGATCGAGGGTGGAACCGATGACGAACCGGGCGCTGACCTCGTTGCTGGCAGTCGGCGCAGTCGGTGCCGTCGTGGCCGTCTCGGCGAGCGGTGCCCAACTCATGGCTCCCCCGGCCGAGCTCTCCGACGCCCAGCTCCTGAGCGTGCGCATCCTTGCGGCCGTGGCGGTGATCGTCGGTGCCGCGGGGCTCGTCGTGCAGCGTCTCCGCATCCTGACCGCCGGTCGTGGAGGTGCGGATCCCACCGTCGTGGGCGTGCGCGCGGCGGCGACCATCATGGCCGTCGTCACGCTGGTGGCGCTCGCGTTCGCACCGCCGGTTGCCGTAGAGGAGAGCGAGCAGTCGAGGGGACGGGGCCCTGCGGACCGCGCTGCCTTCGGGGGAAGTGCGGGCAGCGGCGTCGGCTCGCCGTCCCCGTCGTTCGGAAACGAGTCCCTGATCCGAGGAGGAGACCTCGAGGGCGGACCGGAGATCCCCATCGTGGTTCGAGTGCCGCAGTCGGAGGAGGAGAGGATGCTCCGGCGCCTGGCGGGCATCGTCGGCCTCGTCTTCCTGCTCGCGCTGGTGGTCGGCGCCATGTGGCGCCTTCTGCACACGAGCTCACCGGAGGAGCAGACACCGGTCGACGCGGACGACGCAGAGAAGAGCCTCGTCACGTCCATCGCCGAAGTCGCTCGGCACGGGCGGGATCCCCGCAGCCAGGTGACGGCCGCTTACGAGCGATTGTTGGACGCGCTCGCGGCGGCCGGCGCCCATCGCGAGCCACACGAGGCGCCCCTCGAGCACCTGCGTCGCGTTCTGCACCCACTCGGCGTGCGCGCCGAGCCCCTGCAGCGGCTGGCCGCTCTATATATAGAGGCGCAGTTCAGCGAGCGGCCGATCACGGACCGCCACCGGGTCGCGGCCCGCGAGGCGCTGGCGGCGAGCCTGGCGGACCTGCGCGCGCAGGGGGGTCCCGGCCGAGCCGGTCTTGCCCCATCCGATCACGTGGGGGCGATCGCGTGAGCGAGCGCGGGCTCCGAACGGTGAACATCGCCGCAGGCGCCCTCCTCATCGGCGGCATCGTCGCGCTCGCATTCCCCCGGCACGCGTTGAGCGTCCTTCAGGTCGTCATCGTCAGCATCGCCGCGGGTGCAGGCGTATTCGCGCTCGCCGCCCACGTGCCGCCGACCGGATGGATCTCGCCGTTCAAGTGGATGTCGCCGTTCCATGCGGCGGGCGCTGGGCCACCGACCGGTCGAGCGACGGACGAGGACGCGTGGATCCGGGCGAGACTGTCAGGGCGTCGCCAGCCGCTGGAGGGGGGCGGGGCACTTCCGCCCGACACGCTGCGTCTGCTGAAGCCGCTGGTCGAGGCCGCGCTCGAGGTGGATGGGGGCCAGAAGGCGCGCATCGCGAGCGCACGCGGGAGGGTGTCTCGGGTGACGTGGGCGGTGCTCAACGCCGAGCCGCTCAAGCGCCCCCGTTGGCTCCAAACGGAAGGCGCCGATCCGGACGCGGTAGCCGAGCTGGTGGACCGCGTGCTGGACGACGTCGAGCGGCTCGGGGTCGGCGGCCCGGCTCCGCGGGAGATCGAGGACGCGAGTGGGAGGCGAGCCCTATGACGACATCACCGAAGCCGTCTGCGGAGCAGGCCGGGCACGCTCTGCGCCCGGGCCGCTACACCGGAGACGAGGACCCGGCGGCCCTACCGTTCGAGGAGGCCGTGCGTGTGACCGAGGGCATCCTCGACGAGGTGTGCCGGGCCGTGGTCGGCAAGCGAGAGGTCGTCCGCCTGATCCTCGCGGGCCTCATCGCCGACGGGCACATCCTGCTCGACGACGTTCCCGGCGTTGCGAAGACGTTGACGGCACGCTCCATAGCCGCGGCCGCGGGCCTCGACTTCTCGCGTGTGCAGTTCACGCCGGACGTCCTGCCGGCCGACATCACCGGCTCCCTCGTCCTCGATTTGGCTACGCACCGGCCGGAGTTCAGGCCCGGCCCGGTCTTCACCAACCTCCTGCTCGCGGACGAGGTGAACCGGGCGCCCGCCAAGACGCAGGCGGCGCTGCTCGAGGCGATGCAGGAGCGTCAGGTGACGGCCGACGGCGTGACGCATAAGCTGCCTCCGCCTTTCCTCGTGATCGCCACGCAGAACCCGATCGAGTCCGAGGGGACCTATCCGCTTCCGGAGGCCCAGCTCGACCGGTTCCTGCTCCGGACGACCATGGGTTATCCGGCTCAGAGCGACGAGCTGAAGCTGCTGGCGGACAGGGTGGAGCGACGCACGGACGAGGTCGCGCTCAGTGCCGTCTGCGATGCGTCGGCGTTCAGCGCCGTGCAGCGGTCGCTCGAGCACGTGTACATCGACCCGCGGCTGCTCGAGTACTGCGTGGCGATCGTCCGAGCGACGCGCTCCGAGGCGCAGCTCGCCGTGGGATCGAGCCCGCGCGGTACGCTCGCCCTCGTGAAGCTCGCGCGCGCCGCCGCCCTCCTCTCCGCCCGGGAGTTCGTCGGGCCTGACGATATCCGATCCATCGCCGTGCCCGCCTTGGCGCACCGGGTCGTGCTGAGCGACGACGCGTGGGCCCGCCGCGTGAACCCGGACGACATCGTTCGGAGGGCCATCGATCGGGTGTCGGTGCCGCAAGGGACGTGAGAGCCAGGAAGGTGACGGCCGAGCCTGTCTTCGGCGGCCCGGAGGGCGCGCGAAGCCGTCCGGACCCGCGCCTCCCGGCATACGTGATCGGTGGTCTCGGCGCGCTCGTCGCCGCGATCACCGCCGGCCTCCCCGAGATCGCGGCGCTGGGAGCTCCATTCATCGTGCTCGCGGCGGCCGGCTTGCTCCGGACGCCCCCCACAAAGCTGCGTGGAAAGGTGAGCCTCAAGGACGAGCGCGCGGTCGAAGGCGAGGGAGTGGAGGGAATGCTGACCGTCGACTGGGACGGCGAGGCCGAGGTGGACGTCGTGCTCGCCGGCGGCCGCGGGGTGACGGCGGTCGACCCGGCACCCGTGCTCGGGTGGACGCTGCCCCCGGGGCGCGGGCCGGTGCGCCTCCCGTTCGAGCTGCGGGCGAGCTCGTGGGGCGTTCACGATCTCGGTGCGCTCTGGGTGCGGGCGCGTCGCCCGGGAAGCCTCGTGGTCATCGAGAAGAAGGTGGCGAACGCGCCCACCCTTCGCGTGCTCCCGACCGCGCTGCGGCTGAGTCGCTTGCTGAAGCCCGCCGAGCCGCGCGCGTTCGCCGGAATGCACCTCGCGAAGCTCCGCGGCCACGGCACCGACTTCGCGGAGCTCCGGCCGTACCGACCAGGCGATCGCATTCGCGACCTGTCGTGGGGCACCTCGGCGAGGCTCGGGACGCCGTGGGTTCGCGTGAGCCACCCGGAGCGGACCGGCACGGTGGTGCTCTTCCTCGACGCCTTCTTCAGCGAGCTGCAGGCGACCACCGAGGCCCTCGCCAGAGCGGCCAGAGCGGCCTGGGCGGTGGCGTCCGTCCACTTGCGCGCTCAGGACCGGGTGGGATTGCTCGCGCAGGGTCGCACCGCCGCCTGGCTTCCGCCGCGCGAGGGGCGGCGCGCGCGCTGGCTTCTTCTCGACGAGCTGCTGTCGGTGGGACGAGCGGCGCAGGATCACACCCGACGTCGGCGCGTGCAGGGGCGCGTTCTCGTGCCGAGCGACGCGCTGGTGGTCGGGGTCACGAGCCTGCGCACCCAGACGTTCGCGCCCGACCTACTGCACTTCCGCCGCGTCGGGCACGCGACGGTCGCACTCGTGATCGATACGTCGGATCTGCTCCCTGAGCCGGAGGGCCGCACGGACGCCGCGGCCCGCCGTATCTGGCTCGCGCAGCGCGAGGCGGAGCGACAGGTGCTCGAGCGCGGGGGCATCCCGACCGCGCTCGTGACGGAGAGCGACGGCGTGGGGACGGCGATCCTGGCTCTGCGGCGCCGGACGAACGCGCTGCTCCACCCGAGCCGGGTCGCGGCGGTGGCCCGATGAGCACGTGGCCGCCCGCCCGCGGGCGCCTCGCGGTGCTCGCGATCTTCCTCGCCCTGCTCACTGCCTCGTTCGTGGCCGCCGTGGGGGCGTCGAAGGGCTACACCTTCGGAGCCGGTGCCTATCTCGCGATGGCCGCCGCCGCGGTCCTCTCGCCCGCCGCGATCACGCTCCAGGTCGTCACGGGCCAGCTGCTGCTCGCGGGCCTATTCGTGGAGCAGGGCGTCGGTGCCGGTCTGCTCCTCGCGCCCGCTCTGGCTGGCGTGGTCGCTACGGCCGAGCTGCTCGCGGGCGTGGCCCGGCTCGACACGCCGTTGCGAGTGAGTGACGACGTGCGGAGAGACCTCCGCCGCACGGCCCTCGCGGCGTTCGCAGCCGGCAGCGTCTTCGTCCTCATCGTCGTCGCGATGGCGAGCGGCCTGCCGGGGCCACGCGGTGTACTCGCGGTCGCCCTGCCCGCAGGGGTTTGTCTGGTGCTCGCCACCTGGCTCGCGAGGAGCACCGCCGAGGGAGGGTGACACCGGTGGAGATCTCCCCGTCGGATGGGTGGCGCTTCAGCTCCGCCCACCCCACCGTGCGAAACCATCGCGCTGCTGCTGCACGTAGGGCGGGAGCGCCGGCTGGTTCGCCCGAGACCGGGAGGTGGGAGATGCCCCAGTGGCTCGAGTATTGGACGAGGGACTTCGCGCTCGCAGCGCGTAGCCTGCGACGCGCGCCAGGGTTCGCCGCCGTGACCGTGGCGACGCTCGCACTCGCGATCGGCGCGAACACGGCGATCTTCAGCGTGGTGGACGCGGTGCTACTCGATCCGCTCGACCTGCCCGCCGCCGATCGCCTGGTCGCGATCCGCGCTTCAGCCCCCGGCACCGACCTGCCGGAGGAGTTCGGTCCGGCGCCGGAGTTCTACATCCAGTACCGGGACGAGGCGGACATGCTCGAGGACATCGGCATGTTCCAATCGGGACAGACCACCGTGCGGACCGAGGACCAGACGGACCGGCTCTTCATCACGCAGGCCACGCCGGACTTCTTCAGCACGCTCGGTGCGCGGACGCAGCTCGGGCGTCTACCGAACGCTCAGGACGATCCGGGCCAGGCGATGGTGCTCAGCGACTGGCTCTGGCGGACCTGGCTGGGCGCGGACCCGGACGTGATCGGCCGCTCCTACGAGGTCTCGGGCGACATGATCCAGGTGATCGGCGTCATGGCGCCGGAGTTCCGCTTCCCCGAGCCGGAGATCTCGCTCTGGATGCACCAGATGCTCGGCGACGAGAATCAGATCCGACCCGGCAACTTCGGCTTCAACGTCGTAGGCCGCGTGCAGCCGGGCACCGAGCCTGACGATCTCGAGGCGCAGCTCGCCACGCTCGCGAGCCGGCTCCCCGAGCGCTTCGGCGGCCCGCCGCAGTACGCGCGCATCATCGAGCAGCATCGCCCCGTCGTGCGCTCGCTGGAGGAGCAGGTCGTGGGCGACGTCGCCCAGCCCCTCTGGCTCCTCATGGGCACGGTCGGAATCGTGCTGCTCATCGCGTGCGCGAACGTCGCGAACCTCTTCACCGTGCGCGCGGAGGGCCGCCGCGGCGACCTCGACGTGCGGCAGGCGCTCGGCGCGGGGCGCGGCGGGCTGGTGCGCGGGCAGATGGCGGAGGCGATCCTGCTCGCCGTGCTCGGAGGCATCGGCGGCATCGTGATCGCGCGGCTCGCGCTTCCCCTGCTCGTCCGGCTCGCGCCGGAGGGCATTCCGAACCTCGAGATGATCGGGCTGAACCCGACGGCGCTCCTGTTCACGCTGGGGCTGTCGCTCGCGACCGCGGCCGCGTTCGGCCTCGCTCCGGCCATCCGCTTCTCGAGCCCGCGGCTCGTCGGAGGCCTCCGGCAGTCCGGGCGCGTTCGCGGCGGCCGGAGCCTCGGGCGCGACGCGCTCGTGCTCGTTCAGACCGCTTCCGCGCTCGTCCTGCTCGTCGGTGCGGGACTGCTGCTGAGGAGCTTCTGGACGCTCAGTCAGGTCGATCCCGGGTTCGACACCGAGGACATCTTCACCTTCCAGGTGGCGCCCCAGCGTGACGGGGTCGACGACGGCCCCTCGTACGCGCAGTTCCACCAGGAGTTCATGGACCGCGTCGCCGCGCTACCGGGCGTCGAGTCGGTGGGCCTCGCCAACACCATCCCGCTAGACGAGGGTGCCGGCTCGTCACGGATGCACACGGAGGCGACCCTGCTCAGCGGCGAGGAGCCACCGCCCATGAACTACACCATGGTCGGTGGCGCCTACTTCGAGACCATGGGCATCGCGCTCGAGCGCGGCCGCCCGCTCGACCGGACAGACCACGTGGTCGGCGCGCTCAACGCGATCGTGAGCGCCGCGGCCGCCGAGCGGTTCTGGCCCGGCGTGGATCCGCTGGGCCGTCAGTTCCGCCTCACGAGCGACACCACGGCGTGGATGACGGTCGTCGGCGTGGTCGAGGACATCTACCTCCGCGACTTCCGCCAGGACGCGCCCGACCCGATGGTGTACCTGCCCATGGTCGGCCCGCAGCCGCGCACCTGGGCGGTCGGCTCGCCGGCCTACGTGGTGCGGTCGAGCCGCGCCGACCAGCTCGCGCCCGAGGTACGTGCGCTCATGCGCGAGCACGTGCCCGATTCCCCGATGTACCGCGTGTTCACGATGGAGGGCCTCGCCGACCGATCCATGGCGCAGCTCTCGTTCACGATGATCATGCTCGCCTTGGCGTCCGGGCTGGCGCTCATGCTCGGAGCGGTGGGCCTCTACGGCGTGCTCTCGTACGTGGTGTCGAACCGCGCGCCCGAGATCGCCGTGCGCATGGCGCTCGGCGCGGAGGCGGTGACGGTGCAGCGGATGGTCGTGCTCCAGGGCGCGCGCCTCACCGGGCTGGGGGTGGTGATCGGGTTGGCGGCGGCTCTGCTGCTCACGGGCTTCCTCGAGTCGCTGCTCTTCGGTGTCGGCTCGCTCGACGTGCCGACGTTCGCGGCGATGGCTGCGGTGATGCTGGCGGTCGCGCTGCTGGCGAGCTATCTGCCGGCGCGGCGGGCCTCGCTGGTGGATCCGATGAGGGCGCTGCGCGTGGAGTAATCGGCCGTCCCATGGGACGATTCGCGGCGCTACGATTCCCTGAGCGCCTCCGTCGGCTGGAGGCGAAGCCCGCGCAGCGTAGGGTAGGCGCAGGCGAGCACGCACACGCAGGCCGCGACGGTTGCGGTGAGAGCCAGCGTGAGCGCGATGTCGCCCGCCTCGGTATTGACGCCGGTGAACTCGGTGGTGTCGAGGAGCACCCAGCCCCAGCCGATGCCCAGCGCGAGCCCGATGCCGGCCTGGAGCGCCGCTCGGCGCGCCACGGAGGAGACGATGTCGGCGGCGCGGGCGCCGAGGGCCGTCCGGATGCCGATCTCGCGCGTCCGCTGCGAGACCGTGAACGACAGCAGCGCGTAGAGCCCCGTAGCCGAGAGGAGGAACGCCGCGCCCGCGAGGCTCACCATGAGAAGGAACACCGCCGCGTTGCGCCTGAACGCGGTGCGCATGGTCGAAGCGAGCGGTCTCGAGTCGGCCGTGGCCTCGCGGTCGATCGACGCGGCGATCTCACGGAAGCGGGGCACGAACGCCTCCGGGTCGCCCGCCACCTCCACCGTGTACCGAATCGGGTTGACCTCGCCCGGCGCGAGCGGATGGTAGATCGCGGCATCCTCTGCCGGATTTCCCGCATTGGTCCCGAAGGGCCCCACCACCCCGACGATCTCGTACCACGCGTCCTCCCTCTGCGACTCGTAGCGGAAGCGCTGTCCGACCGCGTTGCGGCCTCCGAGAACGTGGCGAACGAACGACTCGTTCACGATAACGGCCGTGTGAGGCCGCGAGGAGAGCAGGTCCCCGGTGGGCCCCTCGACGTCGCTCGCAGTGAAGTCGCGCCCCGCGAGGATCGGCCGGTCCAGCCCGGCGAAGAAAGACACGTCGACCTGGGGGATCGAGATGTCCCATTCGACGGGCTCGAAGCCCTCGGGAGGCGTCTCGAGAATCACATCCTGATCCGGAGAAGGGAGGCCCGGCACGTTCACGCCCATGGCGACGCCCAGGATCGCGGGGTCCTCGGAGAGGCGCGTGAGGAGCGCCCGTTGGATCTCCGCGAGGCGACGCGTCCGGGCGAGCGAGTCGGACGCGCTCGGGACGTCCATGGGATCGGGCTCCGGCACCGTGAGCGTGCCGACAACGTAAGGCTCCGGGTCGAAGCCGAGGTCGGCTCCCCGGCTGGCGAGCACGCCCCTCAAAGCGGCGACGCCCAGCGCCAGGATCCCCACCGACAGGACGATCTCGCCCACGATCAGCAGCGAGGAGCCGATGCCGAACCGGACCGAGGTGCTCCGCGACGCGCCGCGCTGGAGGTTGGCCTGGATCGTGCGTCGGGTCGCCGAGAGCGCGGGCACGACGCCCGCCACCACGGCGCACAGCGCGGCGAGCCCGAGCGCGATCGCGACGATTCGAGGCGTCAGCGTGGGGTCCGCCCAGTACGGCAGCACGTCGTCGCCTGTGAGGGTGTGCATGAGCCGGCTCGCGAGCGCGTTGGCCAGGAGGAGCCCCAATCCCGTGGCCGCCATCGCGAGGACGAGCGCTTCGACGAAGAGCTGCGTGAGGATGCGCGCGCGGCTGGCGCCCAGCGCGGAGCGGATGGTGATCTCGGCCGAGCGCGCCGCGGTCCGCGCCAGGATCAGCGTGCCGACGTTGCCACAGACCACCATGAGCAGGGCGAAGATCAGCGTCTGCATGACGACCATGTCCGACTCCCAGAGCCCGTCGTCGACCTCGTTGAACAGCAGGAGCGGCATGCGGATCACCTCGCCGATGAGGTGCTCGAACCGCTCCGGGTCGTCGCCCGCCCTCCGTGCGGTGAGGCCCGCCATCTCGACCCTGGCGTCCTCGACGGAGACGCCGCCCGCGAGCCGCCCGAATACGAACGCGCGCGGACCCGCACCCGGCGGGAAGTCCGCCGCACGCGCTTTGAACGGCATCCAGACCTGGTGCGAGATCGGGAACCGGAAATCCGACGGCATGACGCCGACAACGGTGTGGGGCGTGCGCCCGATGCGGATCGACCGACCTACGATGCCGGGGTCGCGCGCGAAGCGGGCGCTCCAGAGGTCTTCACCGAGGAGGACCACGTCCGGCGCGCCGGCGAGCTCATCCGCGTCGTCGAGCACGCGCCCGAGGAGCGGCCGGGCCCGCAGGACGTCGAACGAGGCTGCCGTGATCTGCGCGCCCGGGACGGGCGGCGCGCCGGCCTCCTCCGCGTCGATGTTGACCGAGTACGAGCGCACCGCGCCGATCGACTGGAGCGACGTGAGCTCCACCCAGCGCTCGTAGTCGTGCACCGAAGACAGCAGCGGATCGCGGTCGTCCAGGTCGTAGTGGCGGATCCCAACGAGGCGATCGCCGTCCGGAACGGGGAGCTCGCCGTAGATGACGTCGAAGCCGTGGACCAGCGTGAGCGACCCCGGGATGCCGAGGCCCAGCGTGAGCACCGCGATGGCCGTGATCAGCGGCTGCTTGGCCAGCATGCGGAGACCGAGCTTCGCGTCGAGACCGATGCCCCGCGTGACGAGTCGGCGCAGAGCCGTGGTCCAGACGCTGCACACGGATCCCAGGGCGTTCCACCCGTAGCGCCGGATGGCCCGGCCACGGCCGACACCCCGTTCCACGTCGCGCGCGAACGAGGCGTCGAGATCGTGGATGATGTAGAGCGCGTCCCGCCCCCGGATCAGCAGATCGACGAAGAGCCTGAGGAGCCGAGGTGGACGCGCGGAGCCCATCAGCTTTCGGCGAGCCTGGCGAGCCGGGAGGCCAGCCCGCCGGCCATCGACTGGAGTGAGGCGTAGGACTCACGGAGGTCGCGGGCGCCGTCGGGAGTGAGGGCGTAGTACTTCCGCGGCCTGCCGGTGCGCCCCCGAGGCTCCTCGGTGCGGGAGCGGACGAGCCCCCGCTCCTCGAGTCGGCCCAGCGTCGTGTAGATCGCTCCGATGGACGCCGTCCGCCCGGTCCGCTCCTCGATGTTCTCGCGGATGGAGACGCCGTAGGCTTCATCCTCGAGCTGGAGAACCGAGAAGAGGATGAGCTGTTCGAAGGCACCTAGGTAGGGCAATGGAGGACTTTGTCGCTTGAAAGGCTCGGTGATACAACTACAATGTGGTTAAAGATGATGGGAGGCAAGTCCTGACCCGCCTCCGACGCTCCGCGCCGAGGAGGAGCGGCGCCGGGCCGCCTTCGCCGGCCCAGGCGGCTTTTCGGCGACTTCCGCGACCGCGGCTCGCGAAGCGACGCTCGGTGGACGTATGCTGCCCCATCGATCCATCATGAACTTTATGCGTGAGGTATCAACGATGACCGCTGAGGCGTTGCGGCAAGCCCTTCCCTTTCTGGATGACATGGATAGCGAGCTGGCGTCCACGCGACGGATGCTGGAGCGCGTTCCCGACGGGCAGGCGGCGTGGAGGCCGCACGAGAAATCGAAGTCCCTGAGCGAGCTCGCCACGCACGTGACGGACACGGTCGGCCTCGCGGCGACGATTCTGGAGACCGACGAGTTGGACGCGCTCGAGCGCCCGCAGCGGCCTCCGCTGGGCACGTCGGTCGAGCTTCTCGAGCGCCTTGACGAAAACGTCGGTCGGCTGCATGCCGCGCTGGGCATGACCGACACCGAGAGGCTCGATGCGGAATGGACGCTGCGGGCCGGTGAACGGGTGTTCATTCGCAGACCCCGGCGCGCGCTCCTGCGCACCATGTTCCTGAGTCACCTGATTCACCACCGCGGCCAGCTCAGCGTCTATCTCCGTCTCCTGGACGTTCCCGTACCCGGCATGTACGGACCCACCGCCGACGAGGACTTCCGCGGCGCCTAAGCCGCCTTGAGGACTTCAGCCGGATCCACCCGCGCCGTCCGCATCGCCGGCAGCAGGCTCGCCGTCGACGCGACGAGAAGCAGGATCGCCACGACCCCGGCGACCGTCGTCGGATCCTGCGGGCTCAGCCCGAAGATGAAAGGCGCGAGAAGCAGGCGCGCGAGAAGGAGCCCCGCCACGATGCCGAGAACGAGGCCCTGGATGGTTGGCACAACGCCCTTGGCTGCGGCGGAGAGCACGGAGCGACCGGGCGAGGCGCCGAGGGCGAGCCGCGGGCCGATCTCGCCTCGCCGCTCCTGCGCCTCGTGCGCGACGATGCCGTAGAGGCCGACCACCGCGAGCAGCATCGTGAACGCGGCGACGGCGACGAGGAGCGCGGCCTGGAGCCGCTCCCAGGCGAAGGCGTCGTCCACGATCTCCTCGAGCGGGGTCACACGTGCGATCGCCAGCTCGGGGTCGACGCGGCGCAGCACCTCCCTGACCTGCGGCGCCAGCTCCGCGTTCCCCCTGATGATCCAGCCTGGGGTGTACCACGTGTGCGCCAACGTGAAGAAGCCCGAGCGGAACTGCGCCGCGGACACGTAGAGCGTCGGCGTCTCCCAGACGGGCTGACGTGAGGGGCCCCAGCCGGACGCCTGCTGCACGTTGCCGACCACGCCGACGATCGACTCATCCCAATCCGGGCCCAGGTCGACGGACGGCCCAGGCACGGCAAAGCCGTCGAGGTAGGTATCGACGAACGCCTGGTTCGCGACGAGCGCGAGGGGCGCTCCGGGACGGTCGCGCTCGTCGAGGACGCGGCCGCGGAGCAGCGGGATCCCGAGTGTCGAGAAGAACTCCGGTGTGACGTAGATCAGGTTGGTGGTCTGGTACCGATCGCTGCCGAGAAGCCGGAACCCCTGGTTGAGCGGCTGCTCGTACGGGAGGCTGAGCGCGACCGCAGCCGAGCCCACGCCCGGAATCGCGCGCATGCTCTCCAGGCTCTCATCGAACAGCCGCCTCACGCTCTCCGCGTCCGCGTAGCGAGCGTCGTCGAGGGAGACCGTGACCGCGAAGAGCTCCTCCGGCTCGAACCCCGGATCCAGCCCATCCAGATACTGATACGTGCGCACGAGCAGCCCCGCACCGATCAGCAGCGTAGTTACCATGGCGACTTGCGCGACGAGGAGCGCCTTCCTGAGCGTATGGCCCTTGCCGCCCACCGTCCGCACGCCCGTGAGGATCAGGCGGTACACGCTGGGACGCGCCGCCTGCATCACCGGCGCGAGCGAGAACAGAGCCGTTGCCAGTGCAGTGAGCCCGAGCGCCGCGCCGATCGCACGCGCGTCGAGGCGTACGTCCTGCCACATGCCCAAGCGCGACTGCACCAGATCCTCCAGCCCCGACACCGCGAGCCACGCCACAATCAGCCCGCCGAGTGCACCAAGCACGCCGAGGACGAGATTCTCCACGATCGCCAGCCGGACGAGCGCGCCGGTTCCGCCGCCGAGCGCCTGGCGCGTCGCCGTCTCGCTCTCACGAGAGAGGGCCTGCGCGATCTGCAGCCTGGCGAGGTTCGCGCAGCCCACGAGCAGCATGAACGCGAAGGCGGCGAGCACGATCAGCATCGGGAGGCGCACGCCCGCGCTCATGGCCTGGTCGAAGGGAACGAGACCCAGTCGGCGCTCCGGTCCGTCCGCCGACCGGCGCGGGACCTCGATGGATGCGAGCCGCGCGTCGGCCTCCTCCAGGCTCATCCCCCCGGGGACCCGAACCAGCGCAGCGTAGTTCGTGCCGCTGCCTTCCCCGTTGACGGACGGCCGGAGCGCGTTCAGGCTGCGTGGGCCGCCTCGAGATCGCTTGACATGGACGGGCAGCGGCCGAACCGTGGGCGATGTGACCATAGTCGTGTCGAATTGACCCGCCGGAAGGTCGTGCACAGCGTCATCATGGATGCTCGGTAGCCTGGAGGGGACCAATCGGAGGAGTGAGCGTGAGAGTGAGAGTCGCCGAGACGGACGAAGAGATACGGGCCTGCTATCCCGTGATGCGGCAGCTCCGTCCGAGCTTCACGCTCGAGTCGTTCCTCGAACGAGTCGGCTTCCAGCGCGGGATGGGGTACCACCTCGTGTATCTCGAGGTCGACGACGCTGCCGTCGCCGTGGCCGGCTACCAGATCCGGGAGACTTTGGTCGACGGGCGATTCCTGCACGTGGATGACCTGAACACGCTGGACACGGAGCGATCTCGCGGATATGGCGCAGCCCTTCTCCGATGGCTCGTCGGACGGGCTACGGAGCTTTCGTGCGAGAGCCTGCAGTTGGACTCCGGCGTGTGGCGTGGAGGCGCGCACCGGTTCTACGAGCGCGAGGGCCTGGAGCGCATCGCATACCACTACGCAGTCGATACGCGGTCCGTCGGCGCCTGAGGGATCGCGGACGCGCGGGAAGCCGCATCGCGGTGGCGACTCGGCTGGTCGAGCGGCGTCGCCGCGCCGCCGAACCGGGCGGCGGGCCGATTGCGGAACGACCATCAGTGGCCTATTCACAGGCTTGGCAGACGCAGCCCTTTGGGACCGCTATGAACATCGTGCGCACCGACCTCATCCACATCTTACGGGCGACGCGGCGCCGCCCGGCCACAGCGCTGATCTGCGTCCTCACGCTCTCGCTCGGTGTCGGCGCCAGCACGGCGATGTTCAGCGTGGTCGAGTCGGTGCTGCTCCAGCCGCTGCCGTATCCCGACCCGGAGCGGCTCGTGTCGGTCTATCCCGGCTTTCCCGAGCTCCGCGGGCATCCGACTCTGGGATTCGCCGCGGAACGTGGGACGTGGTCGTGGCCGGAGTACTTCGGGGTGGCGGAGCAGCAGTCCGTCTTCGAGTCGATGGCCGCCTACTCCTTCGGCTCGATGACCCTTTCGGGAGACGGGCCGCCGCGGCAGGTGCAGGTCCACCGTACGACGTGGCAGCTCTTCCCGATGCTGGGAGCAACGCCCGTCGCGGGACGCCTCTTCGACGCTGGGGACGTCCGTGAGGCGCAGGCCGTCGTGCTCAGCTACGGACAGTGGGAGAGCGCCTTCGGGTCCGACCCCCGAGCTGTGGGACGGACCGCGACGCTCGACGGCGACTCATACACGATCCTCGGTGTTCTCCCGCAGGGCTTCGAAGTCGACGGGGACAGTCCGGACATGTGGACCGTGATGACCGGTGCATTCACCGACAACGGAATCGGCAACCACACCACGACGCGCTCGATCGCGCGACTGGCCGACGGCGTGACCGTCGAGCGAGCGCGCGGGGAGATCACGAGCCTCTTCACGGAAATCCTGCCGCCCGATCACGCCGAGCACGTAGCGTCGGTCTTCCCGCGGCAAGAGGACGAAACGCGTGTGGCCCGCCCGGCCATCCTCGTGATGCTCGCCGCCTCGCTCCTCCTGCTGCTGGTGGCGTGCGGGAACGCCGCCGCACTGCTCCTCGGCGCGGGCATCGATCGCGAGCGCGAGCTCGCCCTCCGTAGCGCCGTCGGCGCATCTCGGTCGAGGCTCGTCGCACAGCTCCTGACGGAGAGCACGGCGCTCGGCGGAGTGGCGGCGCTGGGAGGCATCGTCGCCGCGGTGGTGCTCTCGGAGCTGCTGCTCCTTGTGGCACCCGCCGGCGTGCCGGGTCTCGAAGATGCGAGCCTGAACGGGGCGGTCCTGGCGTTCGCGGCGCTGACGGCCACCGCGTGCGGCATCGCGGCGGGCATGGTGCCTGCGTTGAGCCTGTCGTCGGTCCACCTGGCAGGGTCGATCGGATCGACGCGGAGCACGGTGAAGGCACGCTCCAAGCTCCAGTCGGCGGTCGTCGTCGGCGAGATCGCGCTCGCGACGCTCTTGGGGACGTCCGCCATCCTACTCACACGCACGGTCCGTGCACTGAACCAGATCGATCCAGGGTTCGACGTGGCGCAGCTCGCAGCAGTCACCGTCGAGGCGCCAGGCCGCCGGTTCGTCGACGACGAGGGCAATTTCGACGCGGCCATGCGCGCGGCTTACCTGACAGATCTGCGCGAGGCAGTGGGCGCGCTACCGGGCGTCGAAGGGGTGGCGGTCGCGTCCATCGTTCCCTTGACGCGCACGTACTCCAACACGCTGGTTCGACCCGAGGGGTGGGACCTGTCGCGGACGGAGCCGCTCACAGAGCGTCGGTCAGTCTCAGAGACCTTCTTCGAGGTCGCAGGGATCAGCATCCTCGAGGGTCGGGCCTTCCAACCGCAGGACTACGACGACGATGCGATGGACGTCGTCATCATTTCCGAAGGACTCGCTCAGCTGGGTTGGCCCGACGGGAGCCCCGTCGGTAGGACGCTCACCGCGGAGGGGCAGTTCGAGGCGATCGTTGTCGGCGTCGTCGAGAACGTGAACGACTTGGAGCTGCGTGATCCCAGTCCGCTCGCGTTCTACCGGCCGAGCCGGAATGGCACCATGATCATCCGGGCCTCGGAGGACCCTGCTGCGCTCCTGCCGGGCATCAGAGACCGGATCTGGGGGCTCGATCCCGATGCGCCGATCGTCGAAGCCACGACCCTCCCGGCTCTGGCGGCCGACCAGATCTCTCAGGATCTCTATCGAGCCCGCCTCATGGCGATCTTCGCCGCCTTCGCGGTCGTCCTGGCGCTCATGGGCATCTACGGGGTCACGTCGCGATCCGTCGCGCGTCGCACGAAGGAGCTCGGCATCCGCATGGCGCTCGGGGCCAGGAAGGTGAGCGTGCACCGGATGGTCACGACGCAGGCGCTGCGGCTCGCAGTGTACGGCGTGGTCGCGGGTATCGTCCTCGCGATTGCGGGCTCGCGCGTGCTGGGGCGCTTCATCTGGGGCGTGTCGATCGCCGACCCTGTCACGCTGGCTGCCGTGCTCGTCGGGCTCCCCGCGTTCGCGGCCCTCGCCGCGGTCGGCCCAGCCCGGCGCGCCACGCGCGTCGATCCGCTCGAGGTGTTGAAGGCGGAGTAGCGATCTACTCCTCCCGAAGCGTCGCGGCCGGGCTGGCCCGTGTCGCACGGCGCGCCGGAATCAGGCTGGCGACGATCACGGCCCCCACTAGGACGGCGGGCACCAACACGAACGTGATGAGGTCATAGGGACTGACCTCGTAGTAGAGGAGAGGGTCCATCCAGCGTCCAGCAATCGCCGCGAGCACGATCCCCAGGGCACACCCCACGAGGGCAACGCGGGCGCCGCGGCCCACCACGAGCAGCAGGACGTCATGCGACTTGGCGCCGAGGGCCATCCGCACTCCGAACTCCCGCCCACGCTGCGCCACCTGCACCGCGAGCAGGCCGTACACGCCGATCGCGCCCAGCCCGAGACCAATCAGCGCGAACAGGCTCGAAAGCCATGCGACAAAGCGCTGGAGAAATCGGTTGACGGAGACCACTTCCTCCATCGAGCGCCACTCGCCGAGCGCCACGGTGGGATCGAGCGCCCGCACGACCTCGCGCACGTCGGCCGTCACGAGCCTGGGCTCCCCAGAGTACCGCACGTGCAGGGACATCAACGACCGATAATCCTGCGCGAACGGGTGGAAGCTGTAGGCCTGCGGCGTCTCCGCGGCGAAGACGTAGACGCCATTACGAACGACTCCCACCACCTCGTGCTGCACGTTACCCGTGCGAAACACGCGTCCGAGCGCTGACCGTCCGGGCCACAGCCGCTCGGCCAGCGTCTGGTTCACAACGGCGACCGGTGCGGCGCCCTCGGAGTCCTCATCCGAGAAGATCCGGCCCTCCAGCAGCTCGATTCGGTTCACCTCGAAGAATCCGGAATCGACGGTGTTGTACTCGATCTCGAAGGTCGGCGCATCCTCACCGGCGTCGACGGCGCTTCCACCTCGGCTGGAGTTTCCTCCACCTACGAAGACCCAACGGCCGATGCCCGCCGCCTCGACCGCCGGCAGCGCGCGTACCTGCTCGAGAAGTCGTCCGAAGAAGAGCCGCCCCTCGTCCTCGGAGTAGCCTTCGCCCGCAAGCGAGACCGATGCCACCTGCACTCCCTCCGGGTCGAAGCCCAGCGGAACACTGGTGATCTCCGCGAGCGAGCGCACGAACAGGCCCGCCGTGACCAGAAGCAGCGTGGCCAGCGCCAACTGACCCGCGACGAAGATCTGGTTGCGGCGAGTGCGGCTCGGGCTCTGCGCTCCCTCCTTCAGCGAAGTGGTGAGGTCGGTGTTCGCGGCGCTGAGCGCAGGTCGAAGCCCGAACAGAAACGCCGTTCCCGCCGCGATCGCGAAGCTCGCGAGGAGGACGCGACGATCGGGGGTCGCATCGAGGGTCACGGTGACGCCGACGGGGAACTCCAGCGCCGAGAGCGCCGCCGTGCCGAGGTAGGCGAGCGCGATACCCAAGGCACCGCCCACGGCCGCCAGGATGAGGCTTTCGGCGAGCATTTGCCGAACGAGTCGTCCCCTGCCGGCTCCGATGGCGAGCCGCACGGCCACCTCCCGGCGTCGATCGTGCGAGCGGGCCACGACCATCGCCGCCAGGTTGGCACACGCGATGAGGAGCACCAGCGCTGCCGTCGCGAGGAGAATGCCGAATCCGAACCTGAGCACTGCCTCGCTATCTGCTCGCCACAGGAGCCCATCGAGACGTGCCCCGCGAACGACGAGGTTCGGCGACTCCGGTGGAATCGAAAGGGCCGCGGCGGCGACGCGCTCCTCCGCGAGCGGCTCGGAGACGCCGGGCAACAGACGTCCGATCGGCGTCACGGACAGGTCGCTCCGGTCCATGCCGCCGAGCCGGGCGTAAGCGCCCGCCGGCACCCACAGGTCTCCGCCGAACATGGACATCGTTCCCGTGAAGTCGGGGGCGGCGACCCCCGCGATCGTGAACTGGCGGTTGGCGACGGACAGGGTTTGGCCGAGCACATCGGGATCGGCGCCGAAGCGGCTCCGCCAGAGTCGCTCGGAGATCACGACAGATGCCTCGTCCTCGCCGTCGTACAGCCGACCGAGCCGCGGCGTGAGGCCGAGCAGCGGGAAGTAGTTCCCGGAGGTGACGAACCCATTGATCGTGACCGCGCCCTGCTCCGTGAGCACGGAGAAGCTGCGATAGCCGTGACCAGCGACGTCCTCGAAGACATCGGTCGTGGCTGCCCGATAGGCCTCATACCGCGGATAGGGTAACAGCAGGCCTTCGACGCTCGTGGAGCTGGAGCTCCGCAGCTCCCACACGGACACCATTCGGCCGGGCTCGGCGATCGGCGGCGGGCGCAGCAGCACCGCGTCTGTTACGCTCAGCATCGCGCTCGTCGCCCCGATGCCGATGGCGATCGTGGCGGTGGCCACCACAGCGAACGTCGGACTGCGACGGAGGCCCCGGAGCGCGAAACGGAGGTCGAAAAGGAGGTCGGCGAGCAAGCCGCTCGACGAGGCGGCGGATCTGATCGTGCGCGGGCCTTCCGGCTGGTGCGCTCGGGTCCTCGAGGGCATCGTCACGATCTAAGCCGCGGGCAGGCGGCGCGCCAGTCTGGCGCTGACCGCCGGGGCGCGGCAGACTTGCCTCGCCCTGACCTGAGCGGAGATGCCGTGCTTCGAGCCCTCGTCACCGGCGGCTTCCTCGTCGTCGCCGCCATCATCCTCTCGATCTCGTTCCTGTTCGGCGTCGACACCACGACAGGAAACCTGCTCATCAACCTGGGCACGGAAATCGTCGGCATCGTCCTTACGGTCGCGATCGTCGAGTGGTTCTTCGAGCGACGCCGCCTGCAGAACCGGGGCCGGCAACTCGCTTGGGACATGCTGCACGCGATCGGACACGCGGTGTGGGTGTGGCAGGGCGGCCCTCGGGAGATGGATACCGATGAAGTGCTCGGCATCCTCGATGGCGTGGGTGAGGACGACCCTCTGCCGGACTTCACCGAGGGGCTCATGCTCGCCATCGGGACGAGGAGCCGACGGCTGCTCCACGACGACCAGGCCCCTGTCGCGGCGATGCCGGGGCTCATGAACGGGCTCGAGCACCTCTCGCGCCTGAGCTCCATCCGCGACGTCGGCGTCTCGATGCCCCCGCGAAAGGTGGCCGACATCCTCGAGGAGGGGACGAAGGCACTCTCGGACGCTTTGGGCAGACCGCCCGCGCGGCTCCTCCCAAGCCTGATCCGCCATCGCGACCCAGCGGTGGCGAAACAGGAGCGGCGGCACTTCGGGGTGGCGACGCGCGCGGCCCCCTCCGAGGTGCGCTGGGCCGACGGCGAGGACTGAACGAGGGCGATGGCGCGCGCCTCGGCATCCTCAATCGCCACGCAATGCTCGGATGGGGTCCAACTTGCTGGCGCGCCTGGCGGGGAAGTGCACTGCGAGAGCTGCGATGGCGGCAACCAACCCGGCTGAGGATGCCAGAACGAGCGGGTCCCGCGGGCTGACGCCGTAGAGCAGGGAGTCGAGCCAACCAAGGCCGGCGATCGCCAGCGAGATGCCGAGCACGAGTCCAGTTCCGACGAGCCGGAGTCCACGCAGCAGGACGTCGCGATGCACGTCGCCCGCCCTCGACCCCAACGCGAGGCGGACACCGATTGCAGGCGTCTCCTGCACGACCTGGTAGCCGGCGAGGCCGTAGACGCCGAGCGCCGCCAGCAGCAGGGCCAATGCCGAGAAGGCTGCGGTGAGCCGCATCGTGACCGTCTGTGGTGAGATCGAGCCCCGCATCACGTCGCGCATCGTGGCGACGGAGATGCCTGCGAGACGAGGGGCCGACTCGCGGATGAGTGCGAGTGCCGGTGCCGCGAGCCGCTCGGGATCGTCGCCTCGGAGCACGAGCGTCGTGTAGTCGGACGCGCCTTGGGTGAGTGGTCGATACAGGACCGGGGTTTCGAACCGGTCGAGTCCGAGGCTGCGCACGTCCGCGACCACGCCGACGATCGTGAACTCGATACGCCCGACGGCGATTCGTGCGCCCACCGGATCCCCCCCGGGCCAGTCCCGCCTCGCAGCGGCCTCGTTCACCACGAGCACTCGAGGTGAGTCCGCACGGTCGTCGGGACCGAAGCCGCGGCCGCGAACGAGCTCGATTCCCATGACCTCGAAGTACTCCGGGCTGAGGCCGCGGAAGCGGGCCGTGGGGGCGGGCGCGTCAGCCGCTCCGGCATCGCCCACGATCTCGTAGCTCAATCGTCCGCCGCCGTCCCCGTCGAGCGGAATCGAGCTCGTCGCCGCGACCGCCTGAACCCCCGGCATCGCGCGTAGCCGTTCGGCGACTCGACCCACGAGCTCCAGGTTGGCCGAGCGTTCCTCGTACTCGGCCCCCGTGAGCCGGAGCTGTAGGGTCAGGATGTCATCCACCTGATATCCGCGCTCGCTCTCGACGAGCGATCGAATGCTCTGGTAGAGGAGCCCCGCGCCCACGATGAGCACGAGCGAGCTCGCGACCTGCGCGACCGCCAGCCACCACAGGAGCGGCGAGCGTCGCCCCACGCCGGCGCTCCGCGCCAGCGCGTGCGGCGAGCCCTCCCGTGAAGCGCGGCTCAGGACCGACACGGCTGCCACCAGACCGGCCGCCAGCGCGCAGACGATGCTCGCGACGAGCGCAAACGCCGCAGCGCGAAGGTCGAAGTTCATCTCCGCCTGGCGTGGGAGGCTCACAACCTCCGCGAGAAGTCGTAGAACGAGAGGCGTGGTGACCGCGGCGGCAGCGGCGCTGGCCGCTCCCGCGAGCAGGCCGAGCAAGAGGCTCTCGCTCAGCAGATGCCCCAGAACGCGCGAGCGGCTGGCACCCAGGGCGCCGCGCATCGAGAGCTCCGACCGGCGGAGCTCGGTTCGCGCCAGCATGAGGCTCGTCAGGTTGGCGCATGCGACCACGAGCAGGACTGTTGCCATCGCCATCAACGCCAGAGCGAACGGGCGGAACTGCGCCACGGTCTGGTCGTGCAGGGACACGACAGACAACGAGGGCGGAACGGTCCGGCCGGGAACGAGATCCGCTCCCTCGCGAGACAGCGCGGCGAGCTCCTGCGCTGCCGCCGATGGATGCGTCCCCTCCGACAACCTGCCCAGCACGCTCACCCGGTAGCACTGGTTGGCATCCGTGCATCGAGCCGGGTCCCGCTGGAAGGCCGTCAGCACATCGGGGGTTTCGCTGTAGTTGGGCAGATGGACGAACCGAAAGCGCTCCGGCATCACACCGACAACGAGGTGCTCGACGTCGTCGAGGCGGATCGTGCGTCCCAATACGGACGGGTCGGCGCCGAAGCGGGACCGCCAGAATCCGTGCCCGAGCAGCACCACCGGCGATCCCCCGGGGGCCGTCTCGGCCGGCAGGAAGCTTCGGCCGAGGGCGGGATGCACGCCCAGCACGTCCAGCGTGTTGTGATGCAGTTGAGCCCCGCTGAGCTCGAGAACGTCGCCGTCCCCTTCGAGGCGAGGTCGAGACGGCCAGAAATAGCTCAGCCCCTCGAACGCACGGGCTTCCCGCTGCCAATGAAGGACGTCGGCGACCGTCGGATCGTCGCGCGCTGCACCGCCGGCGTTGGCTCGACTCTCCCACACGACGACGAGCTCATCGGGATCGGGATAGGGAAGCGGCCGGATGAGCAACCCGTCCACGAGGCTGAAGGTCGCGGTGTTGGCGCCGACGCCGAGCGCGAGCGTGAGTCCGGCGACCACGGCGAAGCCGGGGCGCCTCATCAACGTGCGCGCGCTCACCCGCAGATCGCGCACCCTGTCCGCGATCCCGGACCTCCATCGCTCCCCACCCATGGCACTGCTCCTCCCCATCCGAGTCACTACCGCTTGAACGGCCACGTCGGCCACGGCGCGTGCACCGATCGCGAGCCATTGCAACCTTCCATTCGCGCGCTGGAGGCGCCCCTCGAGCATCTCGGCCATCTCCGGCGAGAACCTGCGCAGGTCCCGGGGGAGCAGCCGAAGGACGGCCCGGTAGATGTGGAGCATCACTGATCAGCCAGTGCTCATCGCCTTGCGTGCATGCCGCACGAGCTCCTCCAGGCGGACCACCTCGGCGCGCACGACCTCGCGACCCAAAGGTGTGATCGCGAAGTAGGTTCGCGGTCGCGCACCCGTCTCCTCGCCCGGTGGCGGGGGAGCCTCGACGAGCAAGCCACGGGCCGTCAGGTCGCGGATCCGCCGGTACAGGTTGGCGGGATAGAGGGTGAGGCGACCGCCCTCGATCTCCTCGATCGCCTTGACGATGCGATACCCGTGCGCGGGCCCGTCCGTCGCCACGAGGAGGATGCGAAGCTCCAGGGCATGGAGGGACTGAAAGTCGGCGGCGTCGCGGGCGTCTGGTCTCGGCATCGGTGCTTCTGACGGTGTCAAAGTGACAATACTAGCATTCTGACACTATCGCAAGGGACGTCACTTGGGCGGCAGAAGGCGGTTGCCACTATTTCGATGTTTTGCTAAATATCGAGCATGAAGACTGTCCGCTTCTACCACTCGATGATCTGCCCCCGCTGCCACCTCTCGGGCCTCATCCTCTCTCAGATCAGGGAAGACTTCCCGGATGTGGCCCTGGAGAGGGTGGAGTACTTCAGCAACCTCGGACGCGCGCGGCGCGACGGCGTTCGCGGCATCCCCACGCTCGTAGCGGGAGAGCGTAGGCTGGCCGGCATCTTCCTCACGCCGAAGTCGATCCGCCGGTTCCTGGAGGGGCTGTGAACCAGGTCTTCAAGGCCCTGTCCGACCCCACGCGCCGCCGCGTGCTCCAACTCCTCCGCGAGCGTCCGATGACTGCCGGCGAGCTCGCCGACCACTTCGAGCTCTCCAAGCCAACCATGTCCGCGCACTTCTCCGTCCTGAAGGCGGCGGGGCTCATCTATCCTGAGAAGGAAGGCACGACCATCACCTACCGGCTCCGGATGTCGGTGCTCGAGGATGCGCTCCTCGGGTTCGCGGAGACGTTCGGCATGGAGCCCGCCGGCACGGGACGCCGTGCATCCAGGCGAGTGAAGGAGCGCGAGGCGTGAGGACGTACGTGGGGCTCGCCGCCAGCGGCGTGACCGTCACCACGGTCCTGGGCGTCGCGGGCTGGATCATGGTGCCCCAGAAAGCGACATCGTGGGCGCTCGTGATCGGGTTCCCCGTGTCGCTCTGGGCCTTCCTCGAGTCAGCGGCGGCCGGCTCGACCGAGGCGGCGCGCGCCATCGTCCGTGTGCACCGCTTGACGGTCGCCGCGCTTGCCCTGCTGATTGCCGTGGATGTGGGGACAGATCTCGCCATCCGCGGCGGACTCTTGGACTTCGACGGACAGCTCGTCGGGCGTCGGTTCAGCGGCCTGCTCAAGGGCGTCCTCTTCGCGCTCTGGGGGAATCACCTTCCCAAGCTCATGTCGCCGTGGCCGTTGGAGCACGAGCCCTTCGACTGGCAGGGAGTGCACCGCTTCGTCGGGCGCGTCGCCGTCGTCGCCGGGCTCGGGTTGATCGTCGTCTGGTCCACGCAGCCGATCGAGCGCGCTACCGCAGCTGCTGTCGCTATCGGTGTGACGGCAGTGGGCTTCGCGCTCGCCTACAAGCTGATCTCGATCCTGCGGTACGCATCGCGCGAGCGGCGATCCGAGCTTCCGTAGCTTGCCTGTAGATCATCTACATCCTAGGATGTAGTTCGTCTACATCCAGGGATCACCGTGACCAAGCAGCCGCTCGACCGCATCGAGCTCCTCCAGGGTACCCTCGACCTCATCGTCCTGCAGACGCTCCGCTGGGGCCCCATGCACGGGTACGGCATCTCCCAGATGATCCGGGCGAGGTCGGGCGACCTCCTCCAGGTGGAGACCGGCTCGCTGTACCCGGCGCTGCACAGGCTCGAGCGCCAGGGCTGGATCGCCGCGGGCTGGACGACCTCGGAGAACAACCAGCACGTGCGCGAATACCGGCTGACGGCGCGCGGCAGGAAGCAGCTCGCGGCGGAGCGGAGCAAGTGGGACCAGCTCACGGAGGTCATGGGCCAGCTTCTGGCGAACCCGGAGGAAGATCCAGCATGAGCCCGCTCTTCGGCGGCCGCCGGCGCGAGCGGGAGCTCGACGAGGAGATACGGTCGCACTTCCGCATGGCCGTGGAGGAGCGGGTGGCGCGCGGTGAGTCGCGCGAGGCGGCCGAGCGGGCCGTGCGGCGGGAGTTCGGCAACGAGGCACGGGTGAGGGAGGTGACGAGGACGATGTGGGGAGGAATGTGGTTGGACCGGCTTGCGCAGGATGTCCGCTACGGGATCCGGTCGCTCCGGCGCGATCCCGGCTTCTCGCTGGCGGCCGCGGTGATCCTGACCATTGGCATCGGCGCGAACGCGATCGTCTTCACGCTGGCGAAGCGCGTCCTGTTCGATGCTCCTCCCGCCGTGACGAATCCGGACGAGCTGGTGGCGGTGACATGGACGCAGGAGAGCGGTGAGGAGACGGTCTGGGGCTATCCGGACTACGCGTTCGTGCGCGACCGGAGCGCAGTCTTCTCGGGCATGCTCGCCTATACGCCCTATACCGTCGCCGCGGCCGTCGCTTCCAGCCAGGGAGCGTCGCAAGCCGATGCGTGGGCCGTGTCGGCGACCTTCTTCGACGTGCTCGGCTCACCCATGGCGCTCGGCCGCGGCTTCCTACCGGAAGAAGGGCGCGTGCCGGGGTCCCAGCCGGTGGTCGTGCTCAGCCACGGCTTCTGGGGGCGCTACTTCGGTGCCGACCCGGACGCCGTGGGTCGCAGCCTCTCGGTGAACGGCATGGGATTCACCGTGGTGGGCGTCGCGCATCCCGACTTCCGCGGCATTAGTCCGGTCGAGGCGGTGCCGGACATCTACGTGCCGCTGATGATGATCGGGACGCTCAGGGCGGGCGGCGAGGAATGGTTAGAGCGCAGGGAAGGGGACATCAACACCTGGCTCCGGCCGGTGGCGCGAATGAGCGAGGGCGTGTCCTTGGAGGCCGCGCGGGCCAACATCGAGTCGCTCGAGACGGTATGGGCCGAGGAGTTCGGTGGATGGGCCGAAGCGACCGGCATGAGCCGGTTTCGCATGGGGGTGAGGCCCGACTACCGCTTTGCGGCGAGCGATGCGGAGGAGCTCCGCCGGATGCTCGGGTTCTTGGCTGTGGTCGTGGCGGCCGTGCTCCTGATCGCGTGCATGAACATTGCGCTGTTGCTGCTGGCGCGTGCACCCGCACGGCAGGCCGAGCTGAGCGTCCGCTCCGCGTTGGGGGCCGGGCGCGGGCGCATCGTGCGCCAGCTCCTCACCGAGGGGATCCTGCTCGCTTCGCTCGGAGGCCTCGGCGGGCTTGTACTCGCCTACTGGGGCTCGGGCTTCGTCGCCCGCCTGATGCCCTACTCATTCGCTGCGGATTTCACGCCAGACGCTGGCGTGCTGGTATACGCGGGCTTCGTCGTGCTCACCGTCGCGGCCATGTTCGGGCTCGCGCCGGCGCTCCGGTCATCGGGCTCGAACATCGCGGAGCTCGTTCGAGGCGAGGCACGCACGACCCGGCGCGCCGGTGCGCGCGACCTGCTCGTCGTGTCCCAGGTCGCGGGGGCCGTCGTGTTGGTGGCGGGCGCGGGGCTTTTCGTACGGAGCCTGCTCGCGGCGCGATCCGTGGACCTCGGTTTCGATCCCGACGATCGCCTCGTCCTGAGCGTGAGCCTCGAGAGCCACGGCTACGACGAAACGAGCGGACGGATCTTCCTCGACGAGGTCCTCGAGCGAGCTCGTGCTCTGCCCGGAGTCGAGGTCGCGGCGGTTACCGCACGACCGCCCTTCAGCGGGCGCTGGAGCAGCACCGTGGTGCCCGAGGGCACGGAGGTCGGTGCAAACGCGGTTCCGCTCTACTTCAACCGCGCCGGCCCGTCCTACTTCGCGGCGATGGGGATTCCCGTCGTGGAGGGGCGGGCGATCGAGGAAAGCGACGTCGACGGAGCCCTGCCCGTTATGATGGTCAACGAGACGACGGCGGCTCGCTTCTGGCCCGGAGAGGGTGCCGTCGGCAAGACCATCGAGTGGCGCGACCGGGCGTGGACGATCGTCGGCGTGGCCGCGGACGCGAAATACTACACGATCGGAGACGAGCCGGTCTCGCAGGTCTACGTTTCGCACGCACAGGACTACGACGGCAACGCGACGCTCGTCGTGCGCACGTCCGTGCCGCCCCTCGACGTGGCGCCCGCGGTGCAGGCGATCATCCGCGACATCGACGATGGCGTCGCGATCGCCAGCGTCCGGGCACTGCGAGAGCTGGTGGACGACCAGATGTCGACGTACCGCGCGCTGGCCATCCTGGTCGGTACCTTCGGCATCATCGCGCTCCTCATGGCCGCGCTGGGGCTCTACGGTGTGCTCGCGTATCTGGTCGGGCAGTCCTCCCGCGAGATCGGGATCCGGATGGCGCTCGGCGCGCGGGCGAGCGAGGTGGCATCCGCGGTCGTGCGGCGCGGGGCGACAATGGCGGGTCTCGGGATCGTCATCGGACTGCTGTCGGCGTGGGGCCTTGCCGGCCTGCTGCGCCAGATGCTCTTCGGCGTGGAGCCGCAGGACCCGGTCACCCTCGGGGTCGTAGCGGCCGTGCTGCTGGCGGTTACGCTGCTGGCGAGCTGGCTGCCCGCCCGGCGCGCTGCCCGCGTAGACCCCGTAGTGGCCCTCCGCGAGGCGTAGGCGATGCTCTTCGGCCGCCGTCGCCGCGAGCGCGAGCTCGACGAGGAGATCCGCTCACACTTCCACATGGCGGTGGAGGAGCGGGTGGCACGTGGCGAGTCGCGCGAGGACGCCGAGCGGGCGGTACGGCGGGAGTTCGGCAACGAGGCACGGGTGAGGGAGGTGACGAGGATGATGTGGGGAGGCATGTGGCTGGACCGGCTCGCGCAGGACGTCCGCTATGGGCTCAGGTCGCTGCGGCGGGACCCGGGGTTCACTTCCGTCGCGATCCTGACCCTCGGCCTGGGCATCGGCGCCACCACCGCCATGTTCACGGTCGTGCACGGGACGCTCGTGAGCCCGCTTCCCTACGCCGAGCCGGAGCGTCTCGTCGACGTCGCTGCGGCGCCCGCCGAGCAGCCGAACTCGGTCGGGCTGCTGGACCGCCATTTCGTGGAGCTGAGAGAGGACCCGGGACCGTTCTCGTCAATGGCGGCTCACAGCTTCTTTCCACCGGTCACGCTGACCGGAGCGGGTGACCCGGTGCGCCTGGAAGCTGCGTACGTCACTGCGGAGATCCACGGCGTCCTGGGCGTCCGACCGGCGCTCGGTCCGGGCTTCTCGGCAGGCGACGACGATGCGGGCGCGCCGCCGGTCGTGCTCCTCGGGGACGCGCTCTGGCGCGAGCGGTTCGAGGCCGACCCCGAGGTCATCGGCCGATCCGTGGTCCTGGACGGAAGTTCCGTCAACGTGGCCGGTGTGATGCCGCCCGGGTTCGCGTTCCCCCGACCGGCCGACCTCTGGCTCCCTCTCCAGATCACGCTCGACGCCCACGGGTCGTTCAGCTACCCGATCGTCGCCCGCCTCGGCGAAGGCGTGAGCCCCGAGGAGGCGCGTGCGCTCCTCGCGGCACGGCTCGGCGAGCTGGACGGTGCCGAGCTTCAGGCCAGCGTGACACCTCTGAAGGACGTGGTGGTCGGCGCGAGTCGATACCCGATCCTGCTCCTCACGGGAGCCGTCGCTCTCGTGCTCCTCATCGCCTGCACGAACGTTGCGAATCTGCTCCTGATGCGCGCCGGCACCCGCGACCGCGAGATGGGCGTCCGCATGGCCGTCGGGGCCGGTGGCGCGCGCCTCGTCCGCCAGCTCCTCACCGAGAGCTCGATTCTCGCGGCCATGGGCGGGGTGGCTGGGGCGCTAATCGCGGTGGTCGGCGTGGATGCTCTCCTGGCGCTGGCTCCTCCCGGGACCATCCCGAGAAGCCACGAGATCGGCGTGGACCCGGTGGCGCTGGCATTCGCGTTCGTCGTGGCGGGACTGACGGGAATCACCTTCGGCCTGGCTCCTGCCGTTCGCACGGCGCGCAAGCGGCCGCGGGAGGCGGTGACGCACGGCGCTCGGACACACACGCGCGGTGGCGGCGCGGCGCGGAGCGTCCTCGTTGTCGCGGAGGTCTCCCTCGCGGTCGTGCTACTGACCGGCGCGGGCCTCCTGGTCAGGAGCTTCCATGAGCTGCGCGGGATCGACCTGGGCTTCGAGCCGACCCGCACCATCACGTTCGAGCTCGACCTCCCGAGGGAGTCCTACGACACGTTCGAGTCGATGCTCTCACTGCACCTCGAGACCTTGCAGGAGCTGCGCGCCGTCCCCGGAGTGACCGCGGCGGGAGCGGCGAACTTCGAGCCTCTCGGAGCATTTGCATCCAACGGCACCTACACTGCGGATGCTCCCGCGGAGGGAGTGCCCGCGACGTGCGAGCGCTGCGCGGGCATGTCGATCGCGAGCGCGGGCTACTTCTCCGCCATGGGCGTCCCGATTCTCGCCGGGAGGGAGTTCACGGCTGCGGAGGATCAGGCGGCCGCGCGGGTCGTCGTCCTGGGACGCTCGACGGCCGAGCGCTTCTGGCCCGGTGAAAGCGTTGTGGGCCGACGGATCCAGACCGGGCGTCGCCCCAGCCCCGGACAGTGGCTGACCGTAGTGGGGGTCGTCGAGGACGTCATTCGGAGTGATATCACGGAGCCGAAGGGGCACATGGTCTACCTGCCCTTCACCGAGATCGAAGATCCCTTCTACGTCGGGCACGCCCGTTACGTCATTCGCACGCCGCTTCCCCGCGAATCGGTCATCCCGGCAATTCGACAGGTGCTGCTCGACGTAGACCCGATGCTGGCGACGGGACGGATCTCCACCATGGACGACGTCGTGGTGGCTTCGATCGGCGACCGGCTCTTCGAGACACGGATCCTGGCGAGCTTCGCCGCACTCGCGCTCCTGCTGGCGGCGGTGGGCATCTTCGGCGTCACCGCCTTCTCCGTGAGCGAGCGCACGCGCGAGATCGGAATCCGGCGGGCGCTGGGGGCCGAAGCGTCGGAGGTCAGGAGCCTCGTGCTCCGGCGGGTAGCCATGCTCGTCCTTCCCGGGCTGGCACTCGGTGGCGTCGGCGGCGCGACCGTCAGCGGCCTGCTCGAGTCGTCGCTCTACGGCGTCGAGCGAGGTGATCCCGCAACGCTCGTGACCGTGGGCCTCCTGCTGGTCTGCGTGTCCCTCGCGGCCGCTTCGGTCCCCTTGAGCCGCGCGACGCGGGTGAGCCCGGTCGTCATCCTGAGCGAGTAGCGGCGTGGCCCTTTTCGGCTTCGGCCGCCGTCGCCGCGAGCAGGAGCTCGACGAGGAGATCCGCGCGCACTTGCGCATGGCTGTGGAGGAGCGGGTGGCGCGCGGCGAGTCGCGCGAGGTGGCCGAGCGCGCCGTGCGTCGCGAGTTCGGCAACGAGGCACGAATCAGAGAGGTGACGAGGACGATGTGGGGAGGCATGTGGCTTGACAGGCTCGCGCAGGATCTGCGGCTCGGGCTGCGGTCCCTGATCCGGCACCCTCGCTACAGCGTCGTGAGCGCCGTCACGCTCGCGCTCGGGCTGGGCGCGAGCGTGGCCATCTTCAGCGTGGTGGAGACGGTGCTGCTGCGGCCCCTCCCGTACGAGGAAGCCGATCGGCTCGTGATGGTCGAGACGTACCGCACGTCGCTCGACGAGATCGATGGCTCGTCGGTGCCGAACGTCGAGGACTGGGACGCGCTCAGCCGCTCATTCGAGGCTGTGACGTACTTCCGTCGCCCGGCGATCTCGCAGGGGACGCTGGGTGGCGAGCTGCCACGTCGGGTCCAGGAAGGCCTGGTCGGCCGTGGGTTCTTCGAGGTGGCCGGCGCGTCTCCCGCCGGGGGTCGGACGTTCACGGCCGACGAGCTCGCTCGCGGCGAGGAGGTCGTGGTCGTTCGGGCGGATCTCTGGGAGGAGCGGTTCGGCGCGGACGCGTTCGCGCCCGGCAGAACGATCGTCGTGGACGGCGTGGATCACCCGGTGGTCGGCGTGATGCCCAGGACCTTCCAGCTCCCTACCCGCGACACGCAGCTCTGGCGGCCGCTCTCCGTCTCCGGCTGGTGGCGAGAGTGGAGCACCACCCGTGAGACGGACGGCGTGGTGGCGCTCGGACGGCTCCGGCCAGCCGTGACGCTCGAGCAGGCCACGGCGGAGATGTCGAGCGTCGCAGCTCGTCTTCGCGAGGCCCATGCGGCCAACGCCGACAAGGACGTACGACTCACTCCGCTGGTGGAGCTCGTCGCCGCGGAGCGGGAGGCCCGAAGAGCCCTTTGGCTCCTCTTCGCCGCCGTGCTCCTGCTCCTCGTTCTGGCGTGCGCCAACGTGGCGGGACTGTCGGCGGCGAGGGGGAGCTGGCGGGGTCGCGAGATGGGCGTCCGCACGGCGATCGGGGCAGCGCGTGGAAGGCTCGTGTGCCAGCTCCTAACGGAGTCGCTCGTTCTCGCGCTGATCGCGAGCGGCTCGGGGATGTGCGTCGCTGCGCTCGGCGTGGAGCTTCTATCGACGTTCGGGCCGGCGAGCCTCCCGCGCTTCGAGCAACTCTCGCTCTCTCCCCCCGCGATCGTGTTCGCCGTGGTAGCCGGTAGCGCGACCGTCGCGCTCTTCGGACTCCTGCCGGCGCTGAGAGCTTCGCGTGTAGCCCCCGCGTCCGCGCTCCAGGCGGGCTCCCGCACCCACGCCGGATCGCGACGCTTGGACTCGTTTCTCGTGGCCGGACAGGTGGCGCTCGCCGCGATCCTGCTCGTCGGGGGTGGCCTGCTCGTCACGAGCTTCCTCCGCGCCGCCGCCGTCGATCCGGGCTACGAGGCGGACAACCTCGCGATCGTGCCCATCGATCTGCCGCTCGACCGATATGCGACGAACGGGCGAATCCTCGAGTACCACCGCCTGGCCAGCCAGCGGCTCGAGACGATCCCCGGCGTGATCGCCGCGGGGTCGATCGGGCGCTTCTTCGCACCCGACGGGTCGGAGACCGACCCGCTCGGCCGAAAGGAGAGCCTCTACGCCGTGGAGGGCGGCACCACCGACTGGCCGGGCGGGCGGCCGCCCGCACTCGGCGGCGGTGGCGGCGGCGCGATCACGGCTGGCTACCTGCAGGCGCTCGGCCTTCCCCTGCTGGCAGGCAGATACCTGGAAGCGACGGACCTGGAGGCGAGTCTTCGGAACGCCGGGGACGCTGTCGAGGCGATCATGATCAACGAGTCGATGGCCCGAGCGCTTTGGCCGGATGGGGATCCCCTCGGACGACGGCTTCAGTTCGGAACTGAGGTCTTCGACCCCCAACAGTTCGCGTATCAGGTCGTCGGGGTCGTGCCCGACCTGCGCAACTCCAGCCTCGACGAGCCTCCGGGCCCCTCCTTCTACATCTCCGACGTCGCCGGAAGCATGGAGCTCGTCGTCCGGACATCCGTGGACGCGGCGCAGCTCCTGCCATCGATTCGTGGAATCCTGCGAGAGATCGATCCCGCCTTGCCGCTCCAGATCAGTACAGCCAGGGCCGAGCTGACGGAGCGCCTCGCCATGCGGCGATTCCAGGCCGGCCTCCTCGCGGCCTTCGCGGTCATGGCCCTGCTGCTCGCCGCCGGTGGCGTCTACGCCATGCTGGTGTACTATGTGGCGAGTAGGACGCGCGAGATCGGCATCAGGCGAGCGCTGGGCGCTGCCAGGGCGGCCACGCTCCTCCACGTGATGCGGAAGTGCGGCGGACCGGTGGGCCTCGGCCTCGTAACCGGGCTCCTGGCTGCCGCCGCCGGTGCCGGGCTCCTCGAGAGCCTCCTCTTCGAGGTCGAGCCGGTCGACCGGGGCGTCTATGTCGCCGCGGCACTGGTCCTCCTTCTGGCCGCGGCCGCGGCGTCGTATCTCCCCGCGCTCGCGGCCACGAAGGTGGAGCCGATGGAGGCGGTGCGAGGGGAGGGGTGAGGCGGGCGCCGTCACCCGTCGCCATGGAGGCTGGCCAGCGGGTCCGATCTCGAGGCCCTCAGCGCGGGCAGGAGACTCGCGAGCAGAGCCGTGCCGACGACCGAGCTCACCACGACTACATACGTAGTGGGATCGATGGGGCTGACCTCGTACACGATGCTCTCGAACAGCCCGGAGACGGCGAGAGCGCCCAGCGTGCCCAGGAGCGCACCGAGGGCCGACAGGAGGAGGCCCTCCTTCACGACTGACGACAGAACGCTTCCTCGAGGCGCGCCCAGCGCCATCCGGATGCCCACCTCGGTGGTGCGCTGCGCGACGCCGTAGCTCAGCACGCCGTAGATGCCGATGAGGGCGAGCAGGAGCGCAGTCGACGCGAACGAGCCGAGCAGCACCGCGGCGAAGCGCGGACTCGACAGGCTCTCCTCCACGAGCGCCGAGAGGGGCCCGGCCGCATAGAGGGCGGCGCCCCGGTCGAGCTCACGAAGTCGGTCGCGGATGGCCGGTGTGAGTTCCTCGGCATCGCGCGGGCTCCTGGCGAGCAGAGTGGCGGCCGGAAACGACGGAAGAAACGAAAGCTGATCCATCGGCACGTAGACCGCGGGCTCGGACGGAGCCTCCAGCCCCATGAACCGCTCGTCCCCGACGACGCCGACGATCCGACGGGTCGCGCCGATCATCCGTATCTCCTGTCCCAACGCGTTCCCACCCGGGAAGTAGCGCGCCGCCGCCGCGGCGTTGACCAACGCCACCCGCGGGGCCGTCGCTGCGTCCGTCGCTTCGATGCCCCTTCCCTCGAGCAGGGAGACTCGAAGCGTCTCCACGTACCCGGGCGCGACCACCCGCCACCGAATCTCCGGGGCCTCCTCGAACTCCGCTTCGCGCCCGACGACAGACCATGAGCTCGTCATGCCGGGATCCAGTGGATTGCGGAGCGCGACGGTGGCCGCCTCCACGCCGGGGATCGATCGTACGCGCTCCAGCAGGTCGCGGTGGAAGTCCTGCGTTCGAGCGAGCCCGGCCCCGCGCCACGACTCTGGGACCTGATACTGAGCCTTCAGCACCGAGGCGGTCTCGAATCCGGGATCGACCGAGTTGAGCTCCCAGAAGCTGCGGATCATGACTCCGGCGCTGACCACCAGGCTGACAGCCAGGGCGACCTCGGCGACCACCAGCAGCGACCGCGCACGTCGAGCCCGCACGGTGCCGGTGGCGCGGCGCTCCCCCGGGCCGGTCAGCGCGACGTGAAGGGGCGTGTTGCGAGCCCGCCATCCCGAAACGATGCCGAGGACCGACGCCACGCCGACGGAGAGCGCGATCGTGAGCCCCACGACCCTCCAGTTCACCGAGGCGTTCGTCAGCCTCGGAAGATCGGAAGGGGCAAGGGCCGTCAGCGCCTCCAGGCTCACGAGCGCCAGGGCGATGCCGAGACCCGCGCCGAGGCCGCAGAGCACGAGGCTCTCGAGCAGAAACTGGGCGTCCACCTGCCGGCGGCTGGCCCCGAGCGCTCGCCTCATGGCGACCTCGCGGCTCCGTGCGAGCGCCCTGGCCGTGAGGAGATTGACCACGTTGACGCAGGCGATCAGGAGGACGAGCAACACCGCGATGGCGAGCACCGTCAGATGAGATCGCGCGGCGCCGAACACCACCTCGGTATGCGGCTCGATGTTCACGCCGCGCCCGTCGTTGTCGGGATACGTGGCTTCGAGCTCGACTCCCAGGCGCTCCAGCTCGCGGCGTGCGGACGCCACTTCCACGTCGGGCGCCAGCCGGCCGACGATCAGATGCCCGTGCACCGCCCGCGTGGCCTCCGCCTCTGTGGGCAGGGAGGCGAGCCATACGTCCACTGGCGCCTCGAAGTCGCGCGCGTAGTCCGCGTGGTCGTGGATCTGACGGATCCCCAGATCCGCACCCGCGGGAAGGACCCCGACGATCGTGGCCGGAGAGCCGTTCACGTTCACGGCCTGCCCGACGACGCCGGGGTCGGAGGCGAATCGCTCGCGCCAGTAGCGCTCGCCGAGCAGAACGCTGGTGGCCGAACCCGTCGACCAGTCGTCCGGTGCGAAGCTCCGCCCCTCCAGCGGCTCGACGCGCAGGGTCTCGAGAAAGCCGGGTGTCACGGCGAGCCCCGACACCCTTTCGGCGCCCTCGGCTCCTGTGACGGTGGCGCCGACTCCGATCATGGCTCCGATCGTCGCGAAGCTCCGGCTTCCGTCACGGAAGTCGATCACGTCCGGCCACGAGGCGGGCTCGCGCTCGGTGCCGCTGCCGCGGTCCGTTTGCCAGATCACCATGAGGCGGTCGGGGTCGTCGAACGGCGACGGGCGAAGCAACACCGCGTCGATCGCGCTGAAGATCGCCGCGTTCGCTCCGATCCCCACGGCCAGCGTGAGGACCGTGGCGGCCGCGAAGCCGGGGCTTCGCGCGAGACGACGGAAGGCGTATCGAATCTCCCGCGGCAGGCTCGTCGACCAACGTTCGCGGCCCAATCCGGACCCCGACGGCAGACGGGCGGCGGACCGTAGCGCCCTCCATCGCTCGCCGGCGGCCAGCGGCAGGAGCGCCCAACACTCTCTGCATCCTACTCGCCAAAGCGCCCACCACCCCGCGGCCCGGGCCTTCTCCAGCCGGCGCTCGAAAGTCTCCTCCATGGACGACCGGTAGCCGTCTCCCAGCGGGCCGGTGAGGAGATCGAGGAGGCGGCGGTAGAGCCGGACCCACATGGTCACACGTGCCCCGGCAGGGGGGCCTCGCCCTTCGCGACGCGCACGAGGCGTTCCAGGCGCTCCGCCTCCTCGGCCACGGCTCGGCGTCCCGCCCTCGTGAGCGTCACGTACTTGCGACGTGGGTCCACACCCTCGGGCGCCTCCGCATGGGCGATGAGCTCGTCCTCCACCAGCCGGCGCAACGCCTGGTAGAGGGCGCCCGTCGTGGGATCCAACCGTCCCTCCGAAAGCTCCTCCACCTTTCTGCCGATCTCGTATCCGTGACCAGCTCCGTCGCGCAGGGCGAGCAGGATGTGGAAGGCGAGGTCGGACAGCGCCGCGCTAGACGCGCCCCTTCGGTCGTTTCCTGCCACGGTTGCGGCTCCCAAGAAAGGTGGCGGCGATACTAGAGTATCAGACACTATAGTGATGCGAACGTCAATTCGCAATCCGCGTGTCGGGCTCGCCCCGTCGCGGCGCTCACGCTGCTTCAGCACGTGGCCTTCGCCTACCTCTCATGCAACGGCGACGCGCACGCGAAGAACTTCTCGGTTCGGCAGCTGCCCGAGGGCGAATGGCGTGTGACACCTGCCTACGATCTTCCGAGCATCCATCCCTATGGCGACACGACGATGGCACTCACCATCAACGGACGTGACCGAGAGGAAATCGGCCGGACGGACTTTGTCGCCCTGGGGACGGCGGTGGGGCTGCGGCCACGGGCGGTCGAGCGCGCCCTCGACGAGTTGTGCGAGCGCGTGGACCTGTGGATCGTGTCGGTTCTCAGAACCATTCCCCACCGGTTTCTCAAAATCATTCCCCAGTGGGTGCGGCGGCGTGAGAAGTGCAAAGTGGTGTGTCAGGCCTCCAGGTGTCGAGGGGGGAACGTGGGCTTGAGCCGGCTCCTATAGGACTCGCCATCGATGACGAAGTCATAGGAGTTGGAGGTGAAGCGGTCGATGGCGCTCTGGGCACGCACGGGGTCGGCGAACGTGGCGAGCCACTCGTCGGGCCCCCGGTTGGAGGTGACGATGAGCGATCCGGAGCGGTGTCTCTCGGTGAAGATCTCGTAGGCGTCGCGGCTCTCGATGGGGTCCATGGCGTCGAGTGCGAAGTCGTCGATGATGAGCAGGTCGGTGGCGATGAGCTTGCGGAGCTCGGCGTCGTAGGAGTTGTCGAGGCGGGTGTGCTTGAGCGTCTTGAACATCAGGTCGGAGCGCACGGCGAGAACGGAGCAGCGCCGGCGGCAGGCGATGTGACCGAGGGCGTGCGCGATGAAGGACTTCCCGACGCCGACGGGGCCGACGATGGTGACGTGAGCGCGAGCCTCGAGGAAGCGAAGGGAGACGAGCTCGTTGAGCAGCGCCTGATCGAAGGTGACCCTGGCCGTGGGGTCCCAGGCTTCGAGCTGCATCGTGGGATCGAGCTGCGCACGCTGGGCGCGGAGCCGAGCGGACTGACCGTCACGGCGCGAGGCCTCGTCGGAGAGAACGAGCAGGAGGAAGTCCTGGTGCGGCATCTTCTGCTGACGGGCGAGGACTAGGCGCTCGGCGAGGGTGTCGCACATCCTGGAGAGCTTGAGGCGACGGAGCACGGTGAGGAGGTCGGGCGAGAGGGGATCGGGCTTCATCATTCTTCTCCTTCGGTTCCCTGGGTCGGGTTGGCGGACGGGATCTCGCGCGAGGCGAGCGGAAGGGCGTACTGGCTGGCTGGCCTGAGGTAGCGGGCGAGCGGGATCACCTTGGGCGAGGCAGCCGGAAGCGAGACGGAGGGTCGGACGCCCTGGGCGAGCATGCGCTGGAGCCTGCGGATATCATGCATCTCGAAGGCGAGGGCAGTGGCCGCGACCTCGTCGACGCGGGCCTCGCCGTACTTACGGACGAGGCCGAGGAGCGCGTAGACGCGCCTCATGC
>Ga0214472_10000709_pt1 | contig 40453 bp, 32 predicted proteins | sample RVTome_6_FD_207662 | JGI IMG/M metagenome (GOLD analysis project Ga0214472, IMG submission 207662) | Soil microbial communities from uranium-contaminated site in the Upper Colorado River Basin, Wyoming, United States - RVT140D175 | ecosystem: Environmental > Terrestrial > Soil > Contaminated >...
CGAGGAGCGGGACCAGGCACTGTTCTTCGATCGCATGGAACGGCGGTTCCCGGTTGGTGCCTCCCGGAATGGTGAGCCGCTATTCGCCAACTTCGAGTTCCTGAATGGGCAGCGAGGCGCACACGTCAACATCTCCGGGGTTTCCGGGGTCGCCACCAAGACCAGTTACGCCACGTTCTTGCTCCACTCGGTGTTCACATCACAGGTGTTGGGCCCGGCCGCGGTGAACACCAAGGCCTTGATCTTCAACGTCAAGGGCGAGGACCTGCTTCACATCGACCGGCCCAACACCAGCCTCGATGACGACGCCAGACGTCGCTACCGAGCCCTCGGGCTTCCGGCCGACCCGTTCGGCTCGGTCGGGTTGTTCGCTCCGCCTCGACCCGGCTCGGATCGAGCGGTGGCCGACGTCAGCTCCCGATCCGACATCACTTCCTTCTTCTGGACTCTGGCCGAGTTCTGCCATGACGACCTGATGGTGTTCCTGTTCGCCGATGCCGAGGACGAGCGGTCCCAGTACACCATGGTGGTTTACAACGTGATGGCCCAACTCAAACATGCCGAGGCCGCGGACGGGGGAGCAGTCAGGATCGAAGGTGAGACCGTGCGCACGTTTCGTGATCTGGCAGACCTGATCTCGCGCAAGGTGCAGGACGACGACTCGAGATACGACTGGGCGGGGCCCCACATCGGCCAGGGCACCGTCAACGCCTTTGTCCGACGCCTCCAGGGCGCGGTCCGGCATGTCGAGCGGCTGATCCGGGGTGACATCGCCAACCCGGAGCGACATCGGATCGAAGTGCAGGGTCATCAAGTGACCGTGGTCGACCTTCACAATCTCAATGATCGGGCCAAGCGGTTCGTGGTCGGCGTGACCGTGAGGAAGGCCTTCGAGGACAAGGAGCGGGCCGGGCAGTCCGAAGAGCTGTTGTTCCTGGTTCTCGACGAGTTGAACAAGTACGCCCCACGTGAGGGATTCAGCCCGATCAAGGAAGTCCTCCTCGATGTTGCCGAGCGGGGACGCTCCTTGGGCGTGATACTGATCGGGGCTCAGCAGACGGCATCAGAGGTGGAGCGACGCATAATCGCCAACTCGTCGATTCGAGTGGTGGGTCGCCTCGACTCCGCGGAGGCGTCACGTGAGGAGTACGGATTTCTTCCCTCGGCCCAGCGGCAACGAGCGACGATCCTCAAACCGGGGACGATGCTGCTTGCCCAACCCGAGCTGCCGGTCCCGCTGGTCCTCGAGTTCCCGTTCCCGGCATGGGCCACGAGAGCCTCCGAGGCCGGGGCGCTCCCGGGTTCGGGCGGTGGGCCCGCCGACCCTTTCCAGGATCTCTAGCTCGTCTGTAGCTCCCCGGTTCTGTCCCAGTCCAACTCTACGATCGGGGCCGATGACGACGCCGTCGCCTCGATGAGACTTCTCCACACTTCCGACTGGCACGTCGGGCGGAAGATCCGTGGTCGATCCCGGGTGGACGAGCATCGAGCGGTCCTCGACGAGATCGTCGATGTCGCAGGGGATCGCCGGGTCGATGCCACCCTGGTGGCCGGCGATCTGTTCGACGTGTCCTCACCGTCTCCTGAGGACGAGGCGATCGTCTATCGGGCGCTACTGGACTTGGCCGAGATCGGCCCGGTCTTGGTGGTCGCCGGGAACCATGACAGCCCGGCTCGTCTCGAGGCAGTCAAGCCACTGCTCGACCTGGGTCGGATCACTGTCGCGGCCCGTCCCTCCCCACCCGCCGAAGGCGGGGTGGCCGTCGTCGAGTCGCTCGGCCTCAAGGTCGGCATGCTGCCGTTCGTCACTCAGCGCGGGATCGTCAAGGCCGAGCAGATCATGAACCTCGACCCCGATCAACACGCTCAGAGCTACGAGGCCCGGCTGCGGAGAGTGATCGAGTCTCTCGTCGAGGACATGGGGCTCGACACGGTCAACGTGGTGGCTGGGCATCTCATGGTCTATGGCGCGGCCCGCGGTGGGGGAGAGCGCGAGTCCCACATCTTCGGCTACGCCATACCACCTCAGACGTTCCCGGGAAGCCTGTCCTATGTCGCCCTGGGTCATCTTCATCGACAGCAACGAATCCCAGCCTCGGCACCGGTCTGGTACAGCGGGTCGCCGCTTCAGCTCGACTTCGGGGAAACCGGTGATCACAAAGGGGTCCTGATCGTGGACGTCGAAGCAGGCAAACCCGCCTCTGTCGAGCCGGTTGCCCTCTCCTCTGGAATGAGACTGGTCCAGGTCGGAGGCACTCTGGAACAGGTGCTCTCCATGTCGGCGGAGCTCGAAGACGCCTACGTCAAGGTCGTGCTCGACGAGCCAGGACGGGCCGGGCTCAACGACGAAGTCCGGGCCGCGATACCCGGTGCGGTCGAGGTCAATATCACCCGCACCGAAAACGGTGAGCCGCGAGAGCGGGTGGCACGGGCGGGCCGCAAACCGATCGAGCTGTTCGAGTCCTATCTCGAGTCGAGACAGGTAGATGATCCCGCTGTGGTTCAGCTGTTCCGTGAGCTGGAACAGGAAGTGATGTCGTCATGAGACCACGGCGACTGATCATGGAGGGTTTTCTCGCCTACCGCCAACGAACGGAGGTCGACTTCACCGACGCAGACCTCTTCGTGCTCTCCGGCCCCACCGGTTCGGGCAAGTCGAGTGTCATCGACGGGATGACGTTTGCTCTCTACGGGACGATCCCACGTCTGGACGACCGGCGTTCCGTCGCCCCGGTGATCTCGGCGATGTCCGATCGGGCGCGGGTCTCTTTCGAGTTCACGGTGGGCGACGAGACCTACACGGCTGTCCGTCTTGTCACGCGGACTCGAACCGGCGCCACGACCAGCGAAGCGCGACTCGAGCGGGGTGATCAGCACGAGGTGCTTGCCGGCAACGCCGATGACGTCACCAGCGAGGTGGGCCGGCTCCTCGGTCTCAGCTACGAGCACTTCACCAAAGCGGTGGTCCTACCCCAAGGTGATTTCGCCCAGTTCCTCACCGACCGTCCCGCCGACCGTCAGGCTCTTCTCCGTGCCCTGCTCGAGATCGGCCTCTTCGAGCAGGTGATGCAGTTGGCCAACTCAAGGGCCCGCATCGCCGAGACCCGGGCCCAGGCTCTGGGGGAGAGTCTGGCAAAGCTCGAGGTCCCTACACCGGAGCTGCTCGACGAGGCGCGCAACCGGCTGAAGCGGCTCGGGGAGGCCGTCGCCGAGTTGCCTGCCCGGGGAGGGAGGCTGAGCCAACTAGAGGCGAATCATCGCGAGGTCAAGACGGCCCAGGCGGCCGTCGAGGGGAGCCTGGGCCGGTTGGCCGGCATCTCGCCACCGCCCGACCTCGATACCCTCGATCGAGATCGGGTCGAGGCCAGTGACCATCTCGACAAGGCGGGGGACAGGTTGGCCAGGGTCGCCGATGCCCTGACCGAGGTAGATGAGGCCCTGGCCGAGCATCCCGGGCTACAACAACTCGAAGCGTGGCAGGCCGACCGGGAGCGACTCCGTGAGCTGACGGAGACTCGAGCCGCCCTCGACTTCGACGGTCTCAGCTCGGCCTTCGAGGAGGCAGCTTTGGCCCGCGAAGAGGCCAGGGCACATCTGGACCGGCTTCGGGTCGAGCACGCCGCACATGATCTGCGTCGAGCGCTGGTGGCTGGTGACCCGTGCCCCGTCTGTCATTCGGTGATCGCCGAGATTCCGGGAGAAAGCGAGTTGGCACATGGGTCTATCGATCGAGCCATGGCTGACGTCGCCGGTCTCGACTCACGTGCCGGTGAGGCGCGTGATCGTCTCAAGGAGGCGGAAGGGCAGTCGAAGCAGATCGGGCAACGACTGGCCGAGATCGAAGATCGGCTTGGCAGCGCACCATCGCCCGACCAAACCGACGCCGGCATCGTCACGGTCCGGCAGTTGCTGACCAGACGCAGCGAAGTCGAACAGGAGGCGGTTGCCGCCCGTGCCGATCTCGAAGCTGCTCAATCGGCGGTCAACCGGTTGAGCGAGAGGACAGCCGGCTTGCGCGAGACGCTGTTGGCGGCTCGTGATCGGGTGGCGGCGGAGGAGCCACCGTTGCCGGGCGATGACGTTGTCGCCGGTTGGCGCGATTTCGAGTTCTGGCGTCTCGCGCAGATGCAGCGGCGGGAGGAAAGTCTGGTCACTGTGCGCGAGGCGGTCGAAGCGGCTGCCAAAGAGCTGTCGAGGTCATCCGCCGAGCTCGAAGGGTGGCTCCAAGGCCTCGGGGTCGAGGTTACCGGGTCGCCCGAAACCGACCTGGCACTGGCCAAGGAACGTCAGGAGTCCGAGATAAGGGAGTTGGAGAGGACGGTGACCGAAGCGACCGAGTTGGCCAAAGAGCTGGAGGTGGAGACCACACGTGCTCGTGTCGCCGCATCGCTAGGCACCCATCTCCGCTCCAACAATTTCGAGGCCTGGCTGTTGGAGGAAGCCATGGACACCTTGATCGATGGCGCCAACCGGCTCCTCGAAGAGTTGTCCGGTGGTGCCTATTCACTGTTGGCTCGCGACGCTCAGTTCGTGGTGGTCGATCATCGCAACGCAGGGCTGATTCGGACGACCAGAGGCCTGTCCGGCGGGGAGACGTTCCTTGTGGCCCTTTCCCTCGCCCTCTCCATGGCGGAACAGCTCGCCGAGCTGACCGGCATGTCCTCTCGTCTGGAGTCTGTGCTTCTGGACGAAGGTTTTGGGTCGCTCGACCAGGAGTCCCTGGATGTGGTCGCCTCGGTACTCGACGACCTCGTGGGCAAGGGGAGGACGGTCGGCATCGTCACCCATGTCCGTGAGTTGGCGGACCGCATGCCGGTTCGCTTCGAAGTGACCAAAGGCCCCGAGACAGCGTCGATCGAGAAGGTGATGACGTGAAGTTCGATGTCGAAGCCTGGGACCCCGCCTACGGCGCCCCTTCGGAGGCCGAGCTCGTCGACTCGACCGAGAACGTGGACCCGTCGGTGGAGCTGGAAGCCGATCATTGGCGTCCGTTGCTACCTGAGAGCGACCCTGCGCCCGACATTCTGTTCGTCGACGGAGTGAGACGGGTCGACGCCAACCTTTGGATAGATCGGGAAGGTCGTTTCCCCGGTTTCGGTCTTGCCGCCACCTTTGCCGCCGGCGCGGTCCGCTGCAATGGCGGCGCCAAGGTCGTCGCGGCGGAAGTCAGGCGGGGGGTCTTCACGGGCATCGATGCTGACCCGGTCGAGACATCCGTGGGGCGGTATGAGGTGATGTCGACGAGGGGGTCGACGCCCGAGGAGCTGTGGCTTGGGATCCAGGAACGGATGGGGGACCTCGAGGGTCTCGTCGCCGAGAGCCAGGGCGACGCCGCCCTCGTTGTGGTCGATGGGCCTCTGTCTCACCGACGTCACGTGGAAGGCGCTGTCGGCTACGTGAAGACCCAGCACGTCCAGTACCTTCCCGACGAGCTCCGGGCCACCCTGGCCGTGCTACCGGTCGGGTATCGCACCCCGCTCTTTCTGACCACCACGTCGTGGAGTCGGTTCTCGTGGTATCTGAGGTTGGCCAACGGAACCGGCCCCGCCGGCGGTCTCGTCAGATGTGAGGTGAAGGCTGACATGGGTGTGAGTGACGCGGCGCGTCTGGCCCATCTCGTGAGCGCCTCTCTGCCGAGATACGCCTCCGCTAGACACAAGGACCCGCGCGCCCCTCAGAACCTGTATCCGATCGGTGGCCTCGAGCGAGAGTTGCGTCGGCGTCTCGGCGACCGAGATCTTGCGATGCGCGCCCTGCGGGTGGCAGCCGGGAGGTAGGTGTTGGAAAGCGCAGTGGGAGCGGTGAGCCCGCTCCCACTGCAGTGTGGAGGACCGCAATTACGTTGCAGTTGCGGTCGAATCCGGGCTTTCACCCGGACGGTGCTTTGACGCCCTGCACGCCATGGCACTCAGTAGCACTCGGGAGGAATGCTTCTGGGCCGGTTATTCCTTCGCCATCGGGGCCATGTCCAGATTGTCGGCCTCTTGATTGATCGTGATCTCCTCGGCGGCAGTGAGGAATTCGCCGGGTGGCAGACTGTCGCGCACTCTCATGCCGTCTGACACGATCACCAGGGCAGCGGAGGGTGCTGCCAGAGCGGTGTGGGGTGGAGCCGGTGCCCTGATCGAGCCCGGGGTCGCTCCCACCGCCACGATCACGGCGAGGGAGGTAAGGATCATCGCCCCGCTCTGAAGGGTCGGCTGCAGGACCGAGCGGAGAACGCGGGCGAAACGATGGAATGACTCCGGGAGCGCGCTCCGGCGCGTCTGGGAGAGCTCACTGCTCAACTGACGGTCGAGAGCGTCGATGTATCGCTCGATGTTGATCGGTCCCGGGTGACGCATTTCAGAGGGCATATCCGGCGTCTTCCGCAGTAGCACCGACCACGGTGGTCGAATCGATGTGCGCCCGGACTGCCCTTCGGGCTCGTGACAGTCGGAGTCGTGCCGCATTGGGGGTGATGTCGAGGGCGATCGCCGCCTCTTTAGGTGAGAGACCGTCGTACGCCACCAGTTCGAGGACCTCTCGTTCAGAGCGGGTGAGCCGAGCCAATGCCTCTTCGAGGATCGGGGCCTGACGCGAGGCATCGATGGCCGAAGCGATCTCATCGTCCTCGGCCGCGGTGAAGTGAGGGAAGGCGTTGCTGGCTTTGACCTCGAGCCGCCGATTGCCGGCGTATTTCCGTCGCTGCTTGGCGAGAAGGCGACGTGATATGCCGAAGAGCCACGGTAGGGCGGTGTCGGTCTCGGGGATGTAGCGGTGTGATGCCTGTAGGGCCACCAAGAAACACTCTCCGACCAGGTCGGCGACATCATCGGGATTGGGGCAGCGTCTGACCGCATATCGGGTGATGACATGTACATGGCGACGGAAGAAGACGGAGAACGCCTCCGTCGACCCAGCCGATGTAGCCCGCAACAACTCCGCGTCCGAACGGTCCACCACTCATGCATTATGCCCAGCGACCCACAAAGCGTGTCGGTAGCGACGTGATTCCGACAATACCCGCCTTCAGAACTCGATCTGAACGTCGCGCAACTGTGCCTGGGCGCGAAGCAGGTCGAGCTCACCAGCTTGGAGGAATCGATCGAGCAGTATGTGTCTCTTCCGATCCTCGGTCACCACAACCAGACCCCGGTTCCTCGGCTGGACGATGGCGGCGATGTCATCCCATGTCACGAGTTGGCGGCGAAGCAGGCAGATTCGGTGGATGCCATCCGAATCGACGTCGACGGCGATCGGGAAGTCGAACGCTGCCACGTACCCGAGCCCGGCGGTGAGGACAGCGAGGAGCGCGGTGAGGAAAACGGAGGCGTCGACGGCCCAGGAGCCCCAGGCCGCAGCGAGGAGAAGCGGCGGAGTCGCCACGGAAAGGGCGATGCGCATCCTCGATTCGCTCAGCCTCAATCGAACGGTCTCACGGGGCATCATCTGCGATATCTGCTGGCGCCACGCGTCGTGTCGACCCGGCTTCACGTCTCGATGCGAGTAGGGCGCCCACGATCACCAAAAGCGATCCAATCACGGCCAGAGGTGCGATGCTCTCGTTCCTGAAGACCACCCCAAGGACAAGGGCCACCACCGGCATCAGATAGGTGATGAAGGTCGACCTGGTGGCACCTACGCTGCCAACGAGCGATCCCATCATCAAGAATGCGATGCCGGTCCCGAGAAACCCGACCGCCAGGGTGGCGGCCAGCGACGGCCAGGCGAACTCCGATCGGGTCAGTCCAAAAAGCCCGTACGGGGTCACCAGCACGGTCGCCACCATCAGAGTGCGTCCCATGACCGCGATGGTGCCATAGCGTTGTTGGAGTGGGGCGACGATGTTTGTGGAGAACCCGTAACAGAGGGTGGCGAGGACGACGAGGATCACACCGAGCGCCTCGGTGTTGCCCGACCCGGCCGAGGGGAGCGCGATCGCCAGAATCCCGAGAAACCCGACGGCAAGACCGCCTACCTGGAGACGGCCGGGGAGTTGGCGGAGCAGCAGAGAGGCGATGATGGCGGTGAAGATCGGAGTCGCTCCGTTGAGCATCCCGGCAACGGCCGAGTCGATCCACTGCTGTGCGATTGGGAACAGGGTGAATGGGATCGCCACCCAGATCACGCCGAGGAGGACCACGCGGGGCAAGTCCTCGCGCGGGATCCGAGTGGCCCTCGCCTGGGGCAGCATTGCCATCAGGAGGGCGCCGAACCCGACACGCAGCCAGGTGAGAAGCCCCGGGTGGAAGGCGTCGAGACCGATGGCGATGAACAGGAAGGATGCGCCCCAGATCAAGCTCACGGCTATGAAGCGGAGCCAATCGGCAGTGCTGAATGCCTCCCGGTTGGTTCCGTGCGATGTGGTCAGTAGTCGATTGCTCATAGTGCTGGAACACCAAGCTTCCCAATGCGGTTGCGGTCGTCTCAGGAACGTGTGAGGTGGGTCAAATAGTCCGGGTCGTCAGCAACGATCGGACAATCGGCCACTCAGTCCTCCGACTTGGCATCGCGAGTCATCAGGCTCATTACGGCGTCCCGCGGGTGCATTCCCTCGTGGAGCACGAGCCCGACGTGAGCCGCGATCGGCATCTCGATGTGCTTTCGGCTCGCGAGATCGAGCACGGCGCGCGTGGTCTTGACACCCTCGGCCACCATTCTCATCTCCTGGACGATCGCATCGAGGCTCCGCCCCTGAGCCAGCCCGACACCGACCAGGTGGTTACGGCTCTTGGTCGAGATACAGGTTGCAATGAGGTCACCCAACCCGGTCAGCCCGGCGAAGGTGGTGGGCCGGCCACCAAGCGCGATCCCGAGCCGGGTCAGTTCGGCCAGGGCACGTGTTATCAAAGTGGCACGGGTGTTGTCTCCGAATCCCAGCCCGTCCGACATTCCGGCTGCAATCGCCATCACGTTCTTCAGGGCGCCGCCCAGCTCGCAGCCGGTCACATCGTCGTGGGTGTAGACCCGGAATGTCGGGCCCATGAAGACCGACTGCAGCGAGACCGCGGTCTCGGAATCCCTGAAAGCGATGACCGCTGCCGTCGGCTGTCCGGCGGCAACCTCGTCTGCGAGATTGGGCCCGGTCAGGACCCCTATTCGTCCCGGGTCGTGCCCCGGTGACACCTCGGAGATGATCTGCGTCATCGTGGCCAGCGTGTCCTGCTCGATTCCCTTGGTCAACGAGACGACCGGCACTCTGGGACCGATGTCCTGGGCTGCCTCGGCAAAGACTTCCCGGAATCCGTGCGATGGAACGGCCATGACCACCGCCGAGGCATCGGCGACTGCCTCTCGAAGATGGGCGGTCGCACTCAGCGACTCGGGCAATCGCAACCCGGGGAGGTAATCGGGGTTCTCCCGGTGCTGGTTGATGTGGTCGGCCACCTCGCTCCGGCGCGCCCAGAGAACCGTAGGTGACGAACCGGCGGCGAGCAGGGCTGCGGTGGTGCCCCACGAGCCTGCTCCGATTACGGCGATCTTGGTCACAGCGGCACGCTACTTGTGTAGATCTGGGCCTGTTGTGCCGGTAGCGGCCGGTCAATTAGGCCCGAGAGCCGATCCATGAGGTAGGGGACCCTTTCTCCCTAACCTGCGCGCGCTGTGAGTCTCTCCATTGGCATCGTCGGTCTCCCCAATGTGGGCAAGTCGACCCTCTTCAACGCCCTCACCAATGCCGGAGTACTCGCGGCCAACTACCCATTCGCCACCATCGAGCCCAACACCGGGGTGGTGCCAATCCCCGACCCGCGTCTCGGTGTGCTCGCCAGTATCTTCAACTCCCAGCGGGTGGTGCCGGCCACGGTCACATTCGTCGACATCGCCGGCCTGGTCAAAGGAGCCAGTGAGGGGGAGGGATTGGGCAACCAGTTCCTTGCCAACATCCGTGATGCCAACGCCATCTGCCATGTGGTGAGGGGATTCGCCTCGCCGACGGTGGCCCATGTCGATGCCGTTCCCGACCCGGCCAAGGACATCGAGGTCATCGAGACCGAATTGGCCATCGCCGACCTCCAGACCATCGACAAGCGGCTCCCTCGTCTCGAGAAGGAGTCGAGCATCGACAGGGGCCTCAAGACGTCGGTGGAGCTGCTCACCGAGCTCAGGTCAGTCGTGGCCGCCGGCCGGAGGGTGAGCAGCGAGCCGGGCCTCATCTCGAGGAAGGGCGAGTTCGCCGATCTCCACCTCCTCACCGCCAAGCCGGTGATCTACGTGTTCAACCTCGACGAGGCCGGGGTGCGTGACGAGGGGCTGCGCTCCAGATTCTCATCGCTGGTGGCGCCTGCGGAAGCCCTGTTTCTCGATGCCCAGATCGAGTCGGAGATGGGAGAGATGGACGGCGCAGACCGGAGCGAGATGCTCGCCTCGGTAGGCCAGGAAGAGCCCGGGCTCAACGCCGTGATCCGGGCCGCCTATCGCACCCTGGGCCTGCAGAGCTTTCTCACCGCGGGTGAGAAGGAGTCGCGTGCCTGGACGATCCAGGCTGGGGCCACCGCCCCCGAGGCAGCGGGAGTGATCCACAGCGACTTCGAGCGCGGGTTCATCGCCGCCGAGGTGGCCGACTTCGATCGGCTGGTCGAGGCCGGATCGTGGTTGTCAGCCCGTGAGAAGGGCTGGGTACGCACCGAGGGCAAGGGATACGTGATGCGCCCGAATGACGTCGTGGAGTTTCGCTTCAACGTGTGACCGGGGCTGGTGCGGCACTAGTTTGCGGTCGGTGACTCCACTGGCCGTCAACGAGAGTGGCGCGTTGGCCGCCCCCCTCACCGAGCATGAGGTTCTCGTCTTCCTGGTCCAACTGCTCTTGCTCGTCGGTGTGGCCAGGGTCTTGGGCTGGCTGGCGAAGCGGGTAGGCCAGCCACCCGTGGTCGGCGAGTTGCTGGCCGGGATCGCCCTCGGCCCGACCATCTTCGGCCGCTTCGCTCCCGAGGGGTTTGCCTGGGTGTTCGGAGGGGACACGGTTCGCTCGGTCATCTTCGGGCTCTCCTGGCTCGGTGTGATCATGCTGCTGGTCGTGATCGGATTCGAGACCAATCTCGGCATCATCGCCCGGTACAGGGCGGCCGCCCTGTCGGTCTCGGCCGGAGCGCTACTCCTTCCCCTTGCCGTGATGGTGCCCCTGGCCTACGTGGTCCCCAGCGACTTCGTCGGCGTCGGGACGGAACGGGCCATCTTCGCCGGCTTCTTCGCCTTGGCCCTGTCGGTCTCGGCGCTGCCCGTCGTGGCCAAGATCCTGCTCGACCTGGGCTTTCTGCGACGCAACTTCGGTCAGGTGACCCTCGCCGCCGGCATGACCATGGACTCGGTGGGGTGGCTGATCCTGGCTGCACTCTCCGGCATCGCCCTGGACGGGTTCCAGCCCGAACGTCTGGTGAGATCGTTCCTGGGTTTGGTGGTGTTCGTGGTGGCGGCGGCGACGGTGGGCAGGTGGTTGCTCGACCGACTCCTCCGCTTTGTCATGGCCAGGGGCTCGTCGGTGACCGCGGCCGTCTCCATCACCCTGGTTGCTGCCCTCGTTGGTGGCGCGGTCACCCAAGGGCTCAATCTCGAGGCGATCCTCGGTGCCTTCGTGGTGGGTGTCGTGGCTGCCAGCCTCAGGCACCAGGTGCCCCAGGTGCGGTCTGTGTTGGAGACGATCACGGCGGCCTTCTTCGCCCCCATCTTCTTCGCCTTCTCCGGTCTCAGGGTCGATTTGGGCCTCCTCGATGGCAACAACGCCCTGTTGTGGACCGGCGGGCTCATCGTGCTCGCCATCGTGACCAAGATCGTCGGCACATTCATCGGCGGATGGTTCGGGGGGATACGGGGCCGGGAAGCCCTCGCCCTCGGCTCTGGTCTCTCCGCGTTGGGGGCGGTCGGAATCGTGGTCGCAATCGTCGCCCTGAATCTCGGAGTGGTCTCCGAGACCGGGTACACGGTCATGGTCCTCGCCGCCCTGGTGACCTCGATCGTCGCGCCTCAATTACTCAAACTCGTGGTTCGAGGTTGGGAGGTCCCCCAGGAGGAGGCAGAGCGTTTGGAGAGGGAAGAGCTTCGCGCCAGCAGTGAGATCCTCGGCGCGAAGCGCATCCTCATCCCCACCAGGGGCGGGGCCAACTCGAGGTACGCAGCCCAACTCGTCGGCGCAGCCTTCCCCGAGGCCGAGGTCACGGTGATGGTCGTCGATCAGGAGCCCGGAGCCTTCTGGCGTCGCGTCTTCCGCCGCGTGGAGGGGGAGGCGGGGGACCCGACGGAGCTGTTGGAGGAATTGCCCCAGGCCCGGCTCACGAGACGTCTCGCCCGCGACCCGGCCAGTGCCATCGGGAAAGAGTCGGCGTTGGGATACGACTTGGTTGTGTTGGGGGCAACCGAGGCGCGGGAAGGAACCTTCAACACCGTGATCGACCGGGTGCTGTCGCGGGTGGGCGTTCCGACGTTGGTGGTGCGATTCCCGGAGTCGTACCCGGTATCGGACGACCTTCCCCGGCGGATCCTGGTCCCGGTGGCGGCGACCCGATCGACGCGTGCCTCCGAGGAGTTCGCCTACTCGGTGGCAAAGGCTGCCGAGGGGCGGGTGTTCGCCCTCCACGTCGTCAACCGGCCCGACGGCCAGGGCCTCATCATCGAGAACGAGAGAGTCGACGAGGCGCTCAGGGCGGGCCGGGAGCTGGTTGGCACCGCGGCGGCCTTCGGGAACAGGCTGGGCGTGATGGTCGAGACCGGGGTCAGGGTCGCCCCCAACGCGGAAGCGGAGATCGTCGGTTTCGCCAACTCCGGGTCGTACGAGCTCCTGGTGCTGGGCACGAGCACCAGGTACTTCAGTGACCGTCCTTTCTACGGTCATCGGGTCTCTTACATCCTGGAGACTGCCGAAATCCCCGTCGTCGTGATCAGCCTTCCCCCGAGTCGTCTCTCCAGCGGAGGGATCTGACTGGTTCGGGCGGAGCCGTCCCTTTGTCGTAGGATGACGGGAGCCATCGACACCGAATGGGAGAGCCCCGACGGGGCGCCGAAGGGGCAACTCCTCCCCGGAAACTCTCAGGCACGTGGACCGTTCGGTCGAGGCGCCGCTGGAGGCAACGACAGCGGGGGAGGGCAGTCACACCTGAGGAGAGAGATGCCCAACTCCAAGGAGAGGTTCGCCGACCGGCACATCGGCCCTCGGCCCGTCGATATCGAGAAGATGCTGGCGACGATCGGTGCCGCCACGCTCGATGATCTGGTGGCTGAGACCGTTCCCGCTTCGATCCTCGACACCGCCCTCGACCTGCCTGTCTCGTTGTCCGAGCGGGAGACGCTGGCGAGACTGCGCGACCTTGCGTCGCAGAACGAGGTCCTGACCTCCCTGATCGGCTTGGGCTACCACGACACCATCACCCCGGCGGTCATACAGAGAAACGTGCTCGAGAGCCCCGCGTGGTATACGGCGTACACCCCTTATCAACCTGAGATCTCCCAGGGTCGCCTCGAAGCGTTGCTCAACTTTCAGACGATGGTGTCAGACCTGACCGGGCTCGACCTGGCCAACGCCTCGCTTCTCGATGAGGCGTCGGCTGCAGCCGAGGCGATGTCGATGTGCCGTCGTCTGGCCAAGGGCGACCGTCCGGTCTTCTACCTCGACGACGACTGCCATCTCCCGACAATGGCGGTAGTCGCGACCCGTGCCGGGGCCGCCGGGGTGGAGTTGCGCAGGCTCTCGGACGGCTTCCAAGCCGACCACGCCTTCGGCATGTTGCTCCAGTATCCCGGGTCCTCGGGAGAGATCCCGGATCATCGAGAGCTGGTGGCCAGGGCCAAGGCCGCCGGCGTTCTCGTGGTCGTCGCCACCGACCTCCTTGCTTTGACCTTGCTGACGCCGCCCGGCGAGTGGGGCGCCGACATCGCGGTCGGGTCGGCCCAAAGGTTTGGCGTCCCCCTTGGTTACGGGGGCCCGCATGCGGCCTTCATCGCCACCAAGGAGGCCCACGTCCGGGCGCTGCCTGGTCGTCTGGTAGGTGTTTCTCACGACAGCGGAGGCCGTGTTGCCTATCGCCTGGCGCTTCAGACCCGCGAGCAACACATCCGAAGAGAGAAAGCCACTTCCAACGTCTGCACGGCACAGGTCCTGCTGGCGGTGGTCGCCGGCTTCTATGGGTGCTGGCATGGGCCCGACGGGCTGGAGGAAATCGCGCGAGAAACCCATCGCCAGGCCAGGGTCCTCTCTTCTTCGCTGAGCTCGGCCGGCTATCGGACCGTGAACGACTGGTTCTTCGACACGATCACCGTTGCGGCGCCGGGTCGTGCGGTGGAGATCGTCGAGGCAGCCCTGGCCCAAGGCATCAACCTCGGCTTGGTCGATGACGACCGAATTCGCATCGCACTGGACGAGACCACGACCCCCGATACCGTCGACAAGGTTCTGGCCGCGTTTGGCGCCGTGATCGAGAGCGACGACGGGTCAAGGGCATTGCCGGCTGACCTGGTCCGAAGCACCGAGTTCATGACTCATCCCGTCTTCAGTCTCTACCGGTCGGAGCATGAGATGCTGCGCTACCTGCGTCGCCTCGCCGACCGCGACCTGGCATTGGACCGAAGCATGATCCCCCTCGGGTCGTGCACGATGAAGCTGAACGCCACCACCGAGATGATCCCGATGACATGGCCGGAGTTCGCCGGGATCCACCCCTACGCGCCAGAGGACCAGGCGGCCGGTTACCACGTCCTGATAGAGGAGCTATCGGACTACCTGTGTCGGATCACTGGATACGACCAGATCTCGCTGCAGCCCAACGCCGGATCCCAGGGAGAGTTCGCGGGTCTGCTCGCCATTCGCTCCTATCACGAGTCTCGTGGTGAGCGCCATCGAGACATCTGTCTCATCCCCGCCTCGGCGCACGGGACCAATGCGGCCTCCGCGGTGATGGCCGGCATGAAGGTCGTGGTTGTCGGTACCGACGAATCCGGCAACGTGGACCTGGCCGATCTCGAGGACAAGGCATCCATCAACGCCGACCGGCTGGCGGCTGCCATGATCACCTATCCCTCGACACACGGAGTCTTCGAGGAGGGAGTGCGAGACCTGGTCGAGGTGGTCCATCGCCACGGTGGGCAGGTGTATGTCGACGGGGCCAATCTGAATGCCCTGGTTGGCCTGGCCCGCCCTGCCGACTTTGGCGCGGACGTAGGGCATCTCAATCTCCACAAGACATTCACGATTCCCCATGGCGGTGGAGGCCCAGGCGTGGGGCCGGTCGGTGTAAAGGCTCACCTCGCACCCTTCCTGCCCAACCATCCGCTCCGCGAGACGGCGGGGCCGGCATCCGGTGTGGGGCCGGTCTCGGGCGCCCCGTTCGGCTCGGCCGGCATCCTGGTCATCCCCTATGCGTATCTCCGGCTGATGGGAGCAGACGGGCTGAGGACGGCCAGCAAGATCGCCATCCTTTCGGCCAACTACATCGCCAGACGACTGGACGCCTACTTCCCCGTTCTCTACACCGGCCAGAACGGTCGTGTCGCTCATGAGGCGATTGTCGACGTTCGACCTCTGACACGATCGACCGGAGTAGGGGCAGAGGACGTGGCCAAGCGGTTGGCGGACTACGGCTTTCACGCCCCTACGCTGTCCTTCCCGGTGGCCGGGACTCTCATGATCGAGCCGACGGAGTCGGAGAGCCTCGAGGAGTTGGACCGGTTCTGCGACGCCATGATCGCAATCCACGACGAGATCATGAGGATCGGCGCGGGAGAATGGGACCGGTCGGACAACCCGTTGAAAAACGCGCCCCATTCCGCCGCAGACGTGGTCTCTGACGGGTGGCAGCGCGGTTACTCACGCGAAGTCGCTGCTTATCCGCTCCCCTCTCTACGCAATGACAAGTACTGGCCTCCGGTCAGCCGTATCGACGGTGTCGGTGGGGATCGGAATCTGGTGTGTGCCTGCCCACCAATCGATGCATATTCTTGAAGGACTTGACTTTCCCCGGGTCAATGGGATCGTGATGGGTAACACTGGCGCGGGTAGGGATGCAGAGAAGACGGTGTCACGGTGAAGTTCACCGGTCAGGTTCGGGTGCCGGAGATCGACCATCCTGGCGTTCCGGCGACAATTCTAATCGATGGCGATCAGGCCGAGGTCTTCCTCGAAGGGGAATCACTCGGACGGTGGTCTCTTTTCGACGTGCAAGCCGCCCGCCTGGTTTCCAGTGCCTTCTCCATCTCCCTACATGGTGAGGAGATCACGTTCATTGCAGACGAGCCGGTCGACTTTGCCTACAAGGGCGTCGACCACATGGCGGATGCCTGGGCTCGGTTCAAGTCGATGTCCGTCCCCCGGCGTGTGGTAGCGGTAGGCCGATCGCGTAGAGGCACGCACCCGTCGCGAATCGCCGAGCTCAGGGAGGCGATGCTGAAGAACCTCGAGGCTGCCGGCCGTGGCCCGACGCGGTTGGATCCCATCGATGCCGCGCCCATCATGCCGGTTCACGATGCGCCGGCGGCCGAACCCGTCAAGAAGACCCCCACGCCACACCCGTATCGTCGTCCCCGGATCGAGGCCGCTTCATCCCCCGTCGAGGTAGCCGAGACCGTCGCACCACCGTCACCCTCCAGGCTTCGCCCCGGCGCCGGGCTGATGGCCGCCAGGGGAGCTCGCTTCGAGGTGCCGGCGGCCGAGCCCGAGCAGGTTCTCGACACACCAGCGAAAGCGGACCCCGAGCCCGAGCTGGTGTTCGCTCCACCCGAGATCGCGGACCCCGAGCCGGTGTCCCCTCCACCCGAAATCGCGGAGCCCGAGCCGTCGTCCGCTCCACCCCAGGCGGCGATTCCATCTCTCCGTTCTCCGTGGGACGAGCCTCCAGTGGGTGAGAGCGCCGAACCACCTCGGGTCGGCGCGCCTGCTGTCGCCGACGCCACCGATGAGGATGAGCCGGCCGCCGAGGCGGTCCCCGAGCTCGTTGAGGAGTTGTTGAGCACTTCGTCGGATGAGGGTGGAGAAGAGGGTGCTCGAGATCTCGTCGTCGACCTGGGCCGGTTCGAAGGGCGACGTAGAAGCGACGCCGCCCCCTCGAGCATTCCTCCTGCCCCGTCCGGCCCAAAGGAACCCGCCCTTGCGGCCGTCTCACCTGACCCTTCGGAGAGAGGTGGCCTGTTGGGCGCCGTCAGATCGGCGTTCGTCAGGAGCAAGGTCGTTCATGAGCACGAGTTCACAGAGGCACCGGGAGGAATCGGGATCGTTCGCCAGATCTGTGCCGAGTGCGGCTACATCTCAATCGGACTGTCCGATTGACCCGGGCGGGCCCGGGGGCAGGTGGTCCATCGAGAGCTGTTGATACCAGGCTCGTGGTTGCCGGGCGAGCGGACAGGACACTCGGTTAACGTCGCCGGGTGACTGCAACTGTCCGCCCGGTGATCCTCTCCGGGGGAGCCGGTACCAGGTTATGGCCCCTGTCGACCGGGAAACGCCCGAAACAATTCCTGGCGCTCTTGGGGGTGCCGCTCTTCGAAGCGACATTGCATCGTCTTCGAGGTCTCGAAGGGGTTGGCCCGGTGACCGTCATCGCGGGCGGCGGGCACCTGGATGCAGTCGAGGAGGCTGCGGCGAACGCGTCGGTTGAGCTGGCGTCCATCGTCGTCGAGCCGGTAGGGCGCAACACCGCACCGGCGGTGATCGCCGCAGCGTTGGTCTCCGACCCCGACGATGTCCTGGTGATCCTCCCCTCAGATCATGTGATCGCCGATGTCGAGGCTTTTCGGTCGATCTTGGCGAGGGCTGTCGCTCTTGCGGTCGACGGCGCCCTGGTCACTTTCGGCGCCAGGGCGAGCCGGCCAGAGACAGGGTACGGCTATATCGAAAAGGGTGAGGCTGTCGAAGGCGGGTTCCGGATAAACAGGTTCAAGGAGAAACCCGAGGCCGAAGAGGCGGCGCGCCTCGTTTCGGGCAACACCCACCTTTGGAATTCTGGGATGTTCGTGTTCACCGCGGAGAGGCTGCTGCAGGAGGCGAACAAGCACGACCCAGACCTCGTGGCGGGTGTCGCGTCCGCCCTGCCTGGTGAGCGGGAGGGGAGGATCCTTCTCGGAGACTCGTTTGCAGACGTGAAATCGGTTTCCCTGGATCACGCCGTCATGGAGAAGACAGAAGGCGCGGTGGTGATACCGATGGACGTCGGGTGGAATGACATCGGCTCATGGCAGTCACTCTGGGAGCTGAGCGCACTCGACGAATCCGGGAATGCGCTGGTGGGAGAGGTCACCGTCGTCGATGTCAGCGGCTGCTATGTGTACTCGAGCTCGCGCCCGGTCGCGGTAGCCGGTGTCAGCGACCTGGTGGTGGTGGAGACCCCCGATGCGGTTCTGGTCGTGCCGTTGGCGAAGTCACAGTTGGTGCGGGACCTCGTCGCCAAGACCGAACCGTCATCGTCCGATTGAAGCTCTCCCGTCATCATCCATACCATCTCGAGCCAATGAGGCGTTTCGTCACCCATCTCCTGGTCGCTGGCCTGGTGGCCGGTTGTGTCGGCCGTCCCGCCGAAGTCGCCACTGGGGAGGAGATCTATCTTCAGCTCTGCTCCAACTGCCATGGAGCGCAGCTACAAGGTGGAGTGGGACCGGCTCTCGGCCCGGGGTCCGGCGTCGTCGAGCGACCGGACGAGTTCCTGCGGATGACCATCGTCTCCGGCCGAGGAGCGATGCCGTCGTTCGATTCGTCTCTGAGCGACGAGCAGGTGGAACGGCTGATCGGATACATCCGGGAGACGCACGACGAATGAGTGCTCTCCTCGAGGTTCTCGAGCTGCATCCGGTCCGGATCCCGATGAGGCATCGTTTTCGCCGGATCGATCACCGGGAGGCCGTGTTGATCAAGGGACCGACCGGCTGGGGCGAGTTCTCGCCCTTCCCCGACTATCGGCCCGAGGTCACGACGAGATGGCTGGCGGCTGCCCTCGAAGCAGCCTGCAGCAGTCTCCCCGAACCAGGCCGGCCCACAGTCCCGATCAACGTGACGGTTCCTGCCGTCGACCCCGAGATAGCTGTCGGCCTGGTCCTCGAATCGGGCGCCGGAACCGCAAAAGTGAAGGTCGCCGAGCCCGGCCAGACGAAAGAGGCGGACGAGGCGAGACTGGCCGCGGTCCGGGAGGCGATGGGGCCCACCGGGAAGATACGGATCGATGTCAATGCAACCTGGGATCTCGAGACCGCCACCGAGCGACTCCGGGCGCTCTCGCGGTTCGACCTCGAGTACGTGGAGCAGCCGGTGGCGACTCTGGAAGAGATGGTCGAGTTGAGACGACGCACCGATGTGCCTCTCGCGGCAGACGAACTGGTGCGTCTCCGCCCCGACCCGCTCGAGGTGGCCGAGATGGGGGCGGCAGACGTCCTCGTGGTCAAAGTCCAGCCGCTGGGAGGGGTGTCCCGGACTCTCGACCTGGCCGCGCGCGCCGGGATCCCGGTGGTGGTCTCATCTGCCCTGGAGACTTCGGTGGGCATCTACTCCGGGCTGCTGGTGGCGTCACTTCTCGATCGGCTTCCTTACGCATGTGGCCTGGGGACGGTCGCCCTGATCGAAGGTGACCCGACCCGAGCGCCGCTCGTGTCGATGAACGGCGAGCTCGAGGTCCGGCGGCCCGAGCCCGACCCCGAGCTCTTGGAGAGATGGCGCCCCGATCGCGACCGGGCTGCGGAAATGCTGCGTAAGGTCCGGTCGGCTGCCCAGGTTCTGACATGAAGATGCTGCGCACGACCCGGATATGAGATGACGCAACCCAATCCGAGCACGGCGTTAGCCCGCACCCTCGCAGACGAGTTGCATCGGCATGGGGTCGACTACGCGGTGATTTCTCCGGGCTCGCGATCTGCGGCCCTGGCCATCGCCTTCGACGAGCACCCCGCCATCGCGACCAGGGTGATCCTCGACGAGCGGTCGGCTTCGTTCCATGCGCTAGGGCGGGCCCGGGCCACCCAGGCTCCGGTGGTCGCCCTGTGCACCTCGGGAACCGCCCTCGCCAACTATCTGCCAGCCGTGGTCGAGGCTGACCTCGCCCTCGTTCCCCTCATCCTGATCTCAGCTGATCGGCCGCCGGACATGTTGCATGTGGGAGCGAATCAGACGATTGATCAGAACCGGATATTTGGCGAGAGGACAAGGTGGTTCTGCAATCTGTCACCCCCCGAGCCTTGGCACGACGGCAATGCCTACTGGCGGACAACTGTCTCCCAGGCCGTGGCGCGCGCCCTGGGGCACGGTGGCCGGCCGGGGCCGGTCCACCTCAATGTTGCTTTCAGAGAGCCGACCGTCCCGGTCGGCGATGATGGCCGGTCGAAGGCACTTCCCTATCCGCACTCGATCGAGGGTCGCCCTGATCAAGCGCGCTGGCAGGATCACCAGCGAGCCCGTCCGGGACCGGGTCGGCTGCCGGACATCGAAGACGAGCGGGGTCTGCTGGTGGTCGGTGAGGGCGACTTCGATCCGATGGAGCTCGCCTTGGCAGCCGAAAGGCTGGGCTGGCCGGTCCTGGGCACGGCTCTGTCCGGTCTCCGCGGCACAGAAGTTGTCACCACCTACCACCACCTCCTGGTGGAAGGGGTTCCTCCAGCCCTGCGTCCGAGCTACCTGGTCACGGTTGGGCGGATCGGGCCCAGCGACCGGTTGGCACAGCTTTCCGGTCTCCCGATCCCACATATCCAAATCGACCCTTGGGGTTCGTGGAACGACCCCCGCCGCGATTCGACCCTGCTGCTCGAGGCCGACCCAGCGACGACCCTCGACTCCGTCGGTCGGCCCCTGGTCGGGCGATTCAGGGAGACCTGGGCCGAAGCCGACGCCACGATGAGGTCAGCGCTGGATCAGCGGCTGGCCGAGATCGAAGCCGCGACCGGGCCGTCGGTGGCGAGGTCTCTGGGTGCTTTGGAGTTCGACCTGTTGGTGGTGGCCTCGTCGATGCCGGTGCGGGACGTCGACGCCCATACGATTCACAAGGCGAAGACGATTGCAAACCGGGGCGCCTCGGGAATCGACGGGTTCGTCTCAACGGCGATGGGAGCCGCATCGAGTGGTCGCCGAACCCTGGCCTTGGCGGGAGACCTTTCCCTCCTACATGATGCCGGCGGGTTCGTCACCGACGAGCGCGGTGATGTCGTGTACCTCGTCATCGACAACGGGGGCGGGGGTCTGTTCGATCTGCTGCCTCAGGCTGAGCACGCTCCGAACTTCGACCGTCTGTTCGTGACCCCACATGGGCTCGCCCTGGCCAGGGTGGCGGAAGCCTACGGGTTGGGCGTCTCCGTGGTCGATCGACTCGACGGTCTGGCCGCCACGGTCACCGGGCGCCTAGCGGAAGGAGGCCCGCAGGTCGTGGTCGTGCCGGTGGACCGGGAGACCGACCTCAAGCAGCGTCGCGGGTTGGATGATGTCGCTCGGCTGGTCTGCGCCGGATTCAGTTGATCCCCAGGGCTCCGAGCATCGGCCGCAGCTTGATCTGGGTCTCCTCGAGCTCGATGCCAGGCTCGGATCCCTCGACCAGCCCCGCCCCGGTGTACAGGCTCGCCGTCCGCCCTTCGAGAATGCCGCAGCGCAGGGCGATTGCGAACTCTCCCTCGCCTCCAGGATCGAGCCAGCCAACCGGCCCGGCATAGCGGCCCCGATCGTGCGTCTCCAGCTCACGTATGAGCTCCAGAGCGGATTTGGTTGGGGTGCCGGCGACCGCCGCCGTCGGGTGAAGGGCGGAGAGGAGGTCGGTGATGCGGGTGCCTGGGTGGACCTCACCTTCGAAAATCGTTGAGAGGTGCCTGATGTCGCCGTAGGTGGCGATGCGGCTGGGCGACCGGTTGAGGTCGGGGGAGTAGGGCATCAGCGCGTCTTCGACGGAAGCGGCGGCGAGTGCGTGCTCCAGGAGCATCTTGTCACTGTCGAAGGAGCGAAGACCCAACCTGTCTTCGAGATCGGACGAGCCGGCCAGCGAGATGGACCGTGCCCTCCCCCCGTGCAGCGAGATCAGCAATTCGGGTGACGAGCCGACCAGCTGATCGACGAGGAAGGTGTGCGAGCCGGACTCCCCGAGGAGGTTGGCCAGGACCAGATGCGCAGGGACCTCATCGTCCAGTTGGACTATCAACTTGCGTGAGAGGACGACCTTCTCCACCTCCCGGGCCGAGATGGCCCTGAGGGCCCTCTCGACGCTGGCTGCCCACTCGGCCTCACCGGACTCGACCAGGCGCCCCTCCGGCAAAGAGGTGACCGGATGCGGGCCCGGCAGATCCTCCCGACTTCCGATCAGGAACCGAGATCCTGCCGGTTCGACCCTGAGGAGGACATCGGGGACGATTGCCATCGAACCGGCGACGTTCTCGTCGAAGGTGAAACTGGCGAGAGCCAGGGGCGCACCCGAGGAGCGGAGAACACGGAGCGCTCGGTCGAATCGGTCTGCACCAGTGCCCGGATCTATTCGAAGTGACTCGCCCCAGCCAACAATGGCCAGGTCCTCGCGTATCCACGCCGAGTCGGGTGCACGGGTGAGCGCGTCTCGAAGGGTCGATGCAAAGCTGTCAGTCGTCATTCCAGATGCAGGCTAGGACCGGCTGGTCGGTCTCTATGCCAGCCAGGTCCTTTGCCACTCGTTCGAGTCGAAGGGGGTCGCCCGAAGTCGCCATGAGGAGCTGACCCGATCCGCGCGGCAGCGATGCCACCCGTTTGACCTGTCTCGCCACTGCGGGGGCTGGATCGAATATCGTCACCTGTGGCCCGGCCACCCTGGCGATCACCGGGGTGAGAAACGGAAAATGGGTGCAGCCGAGAACCAGGGTGTCGGCGCCGCCCTCGATGAGCGGGCTGAGACACTTCTCGACCTGATCCTGCACTTCGCGCCCGTCGTCGAGCCCTCTCTCGATCAACTCGACCCATTCGGGGCAGGCGCGGGTCAGCACGGTCATCCCTTCGGCGTGGCGTTGCACGACCGAGGCGTAGAGCTTCCCCTGAAACGTGGCAGTGGTTGCGAGAACTCCGATGACCCCCGTCGAGGTGGTCAACGCCGCCGGTTTCACCGCGGGCTCCATCCCCACGAACGCCACATCCGGATAGCGGGCGCGCAGGTCGATCAAGGCCGCCGCCGACGCCGTGTTGCAGGCGATGGTGATCGTCGACGCGCCCTGGTCCATCAGCCAGCGCGAGACCTGGTCGGAGATGGCAGCCACCTCGTCGAGGGTCTTGACGCCATAAGGGGCACGTCCCTGGTCGGCGAGGTAAACGACATCGGCATGAGGCAGCTCGCGTCGGATCTCGCGGAGAACGCTGAGTCCTCCCACGCCTGAGTCGAAGACACCGATCATCGGGTGCATCTCAGCAGGTAGCCAGGCTGGTGACTGGTACCGTCGATCACAGAGGAGGTGCACCCTTGCAGGTCGGCGGATCGGTTGCCCTGATCACCGGTGGCGTTTCCGGTCTCGGATTCGGAGCGGCCACCCGTCTTGTCCACGGTGGCGGTTCGGTGATGTTGCTCGACATCAACGAGACCCGCGGTGCGCAGGCAACCGAGGAACTGGGCCCAGACGCGAGATTCGCGATGTGCGATGTGACGGACCCTGAGAGTGTTGCGGCCGCGGTGGGATCGGCTCTGGAGGAGTTCGGGCGCATCGACATCCTCGTCAACGCTGCCGGCGTCGCTCCGGCTCAACGACTGGTCGCCCGCGACGGAGCTCTCTTCGACCTCGACCTGTTCAAGTTCGTGATCGATGTCAACCTCACCGGCATGTTCGACGTGACCCGCCAAGTCGCTGGAGCCATGGCCCGTAACGAGCCGGGGGATGACGGTGAGCGTGGGGTCATCGTCAATGTGGCCTCGATTGCGGCATTCGACGGTCAGATCGGACAAGCTGCCTACGCGGCTTCCAAGGGAGGAGTGGTCGCCATGACCCTTCCCATGGCACGTGACCTCGGGAGCCTAGGCATCAGGGTGGTCACCGTCGCCCCCGGGATAATGGATACTCCGCTGCTCGACTCGGCTCCCCAGGAATTGAAGGAATCCCTGGCGAGACTTCACGTGTTCCCGCAGCGTCTGGGAACCCCAGCCGATTTCGCCCATCTGGTCGAGGCGATTGTGGAGAATCCGATGCTCAATGGCGAGGTGATCCGTCTCGATGCTGCGGCCAGAATGCCCCCGAAGTGACCCGCATCGCACTGGTCTGCTTCGACGGGATGGAGGAGCTCGACCTCGTTGGTCCGTGGGAAGTCCTCAGGATGTGGCAGCTGGCCTGGCCCGAGGACGGCGTCGACGTGTTCACGGTGAGCCTGGACGGGGAAACCGTGGCTTGTGCCAAGGGCATGCGGATAGTCACCGACCGGCCGGCGTCGGAAGTCGGCTCGATCGACGTGCTCCTATATCCGGGTGGCGCGGGCACCAGACGCCATTTGGGCGATTCCGCCATCGGAGGATGGCTACGCGATCTGGCCGGGGCGGGAGTGTTGATGACCTCGGTATGCACCGGTTCTCTGGTGCTGGCAGACGCCGGGTTGCTTCACAACCGGCCGGCAACGACCTACTGGTCTCAGCTGGGCACGCTTGCCGAGTTGGATCCGACGATCGAGATTCGAGCGGACGACCGGTTCGTGGACTCCGGCGAGGTCGTGACCTCGGCCGGCGTCTCGGCTGGAATCGACATGGCCTTGCACCTCGTGGCCCGTCTCCATTCACGTGAGCGGGCCCGCCAGGTCAAGAAGGCGATCCAGTACGAGCCCAAGCCCCCGGTCTAGTGCTCCGGGTCGTAAGTTCCGTGCGTGTAGCGCCGGCGGGACAGGCGTGAGACTTGCGAGTCGGTGCACTAAACCCGGCTGATTCCCTCGAGACTCTCGGGATTCTCCAGACTCGACAGATCCCCCGGCTCGGTGCCCAAGGCAACCGCCTTGATCACACGCCGCATGATCTTGGCGGAGCGGGTCTTGGGCAGGTCGGCCACCCACTGGATGTTCGCCGGTCGGAACGCCTTTCCCAGCTTGTCCGTGACCGAAGCCTCGACCGCCGATGTCAACGCCTCGTCCGGCTCGACTCCGGGAGCCGCCACCACAAACAGGGCTATTGACTCGCCCTTGACGGTGTCGGGAACCCCGACCGCGGCCGCCATCACCACCTCGGTGAGTGCAACCGCAGCGGACTCGATCTCGGCCGGGCCGACTCGCTTGCCGGCGATGTTGAGCGTGTCGTCGGATCGTCCGTGCAGGTACCAGAAGCCGTCTTCGTCGATAGAAGCCCAGTCACCGTGAACCCAGGTGTCAGGGAATCGTGACCAATAGGTCTCGAGGTACCGGTCCGGCTCCTTCCAGAATCCCCTCGTCATCCCCGGCCAGGATCCTCGAACCACCAGCTCTCCAACCTCGCCCCGCACCGGGTTTCCCGCGGGGTCGTACACGTCGGCATCGATGCCGAACGAAGGGCTGCCCACGGAAGTCGGCTTCAGCCCTTGGAGCAGGTTCACCCCAATCAGGACAGCACCGATCTCGGTTCCACCGGAGATGTTGACGATCGGGCGGGTGGTCTGGCCGATCTCTTCGAACAGCCACCACCATGGGTCGGGGTTCCAGGGCTCGCCGGTCGAGCCGAACGTCTTCAAATTCGACAGGTCGTGTTTCCGCGCCTGCTCCGCTCCATGGGGTTGCAGGGCCCGTATCAATGTGGGCGAGATGCCGAGAAAGGTCACCTCCAGGTCGGCAGCCACTTTCCATATTCGGTCCGGCCCCGGATAGTCAGGAGCACCGTCATATGTGGCGAGGGCGGCCCCGTTGGCGAGACCGGCTACGACCATCCAGGGTCCCATGATCCAGCCCATGTCAGTGGCCCACATCAGGACGTCGTCGCGGTTGACCTCGGCATGAAAAGCACCCTCGGCGGCGAGCTTGACGGTCAGACCGGCGTGCACGTGGACCGCTCCTTTGGGACGGCCGGTCGTGCCCGAGGTGTAGGCGAGGAGTACCGGGTCTTCGGTGCCGGTCGGGACGGGCTCCAGGGGCGCGGCGAATGGGACGATGTCGTGCCACCACTGGTCACGACCGTTCGTCATCGGAGTCGCATCACGTGGTGCGTAGTCGACGACCAACAGGTGATCGACCCCACCGGCCGCCAGCGCCGCCTGGTCGGCGACCTCCTTCATCTCGACGAGTTTCCCCCGCCGGTCGAAGCCGTTGGCACAGACCAATACCTTTGGCCTCGGATCTTCGAGGCGACTGGCAACCGCTTCCGGCCCGTAGCCGGAGAACACGGGGATGAAGACAGCACCGAGGCGGGCCACCGCCAGGAGGGAGACCACGGCCTCCTGACCCATGGGGAGGTAGGCAGCGACGGCGTCTCCCCTGCCAACGCCGAGTGATTGGAGGGCGCCCGCCAGTTGACTCACCTCCTTGCGCAGTTGGCCGAATGTCAGCGTGCGGATCTCGCCGGACTCCTTCTGGCTTCGCAAGGCAATCCGATCCGGGTCGTCATCGGCCCAGCGGTCGACGCAGGCACGACTCATGTTGAACATGCCGCCGACGAACCAGGTGGCCCAGGGATGCCCGCGCGAGGTGTCGCGCACCGCCCGCCAGGGACGATCGAAGGGAAGCCCGAGAAACTCCACCACCGCCTCCCAGAACCACTCTGGATCGTGCGCAGAGCGTTTGCCGAGCTCATCGACAGTCTCGATCTGATGAGCGCGCATGAAGGCGGCGGTGTTGGATGCCTCGGCGCGCTCGGGCGACGGGCGCCATGCGAGCTCGTATCGATCCACAGCCCTCCTCGGTTGAGGCACCGAGCGTAGGGCGATGAGCGAAGTGGGGGCAGCAGGGAGTTCTAAGCTCGCAGCAATGCCTGAGTCAGGAGAACGCGAGGACAGCAAGGTCTTTCGGCGCCGAACGATCGTCGTGGCAGGAGTGGTCATCGTGACCGCGGTCGTGGGTTTCTTGCTCTACCGCCTCGCCAGTCTCATCATCATGGTCTTGGTCGCCGTGTTCGTGGCGGTGGCTGTTGAACCACCGGTCCACTATCTGACCAAACGAGGGTGGCGGAGGGGGGCGGCCGCGGGCGCGGTGTTCCTGGTGCTCTTTTTGATGTTCGTCACCTTCTTCGTGGTCTTGGCACCGCTGATCGTTGATCAGGTGAGCGAGCTGATCACCGCCCTGCCGGGGTACATCGAATCGGTCTCGCTGCTGGCCGAGGATTGGTTCGGCATCGCGCTCTCGACAGAGACGCTCCAGGAGGAGGCAGCGGGGCTGTCCGGGATCCTCTCCGGGGCCGGAGGCACCATCGTTGGTGGTGTGATGAGTGTGACCACCGGCATCGCCAGCTTCCTCTTCTTCGCGACGACAGTCACCCTCTTCTCGTTTTACATCGTCGCCGACCTGCCTCAACTGCAACGGACCGTTCTCTCCACGATGCCGGAGGAGCGGCAGCGCGACGCTCTCCACGTATGGGACGTCGCGGTCGAGAAGATGGGTGGTTACATCTACTCGAGGCTGATCCTGGCCGTCGTCAGTGCCACGCTGACAGCGATCGTTCTCTCGGTTCTTGGAGTGCCCTTTGCCATCCCTCTCGGTCTATGGGTGGGGGTGCTCAGTCAATTCATCCCGGTGTTCGGGACCTATCTGGGTGCGATCCTGCCCGTGGTGGTCGCTCTCTCCGCCCAAGGTACAGCGACGATGCTCTGGGTCATTCTGTATTTCGTCGCCTACCAACAGGTGGAGAACTTCGTGATTGCACCACGGATCACCCAGCGGACGATGGAAATCCATCCCGCAGTCTCGATCGGCGTCATCATCGTGGGGTCTCTCCTTCTCGGGCCGATCGGGGTGATCCTGGCTCTTCCCATGACCGGCATAGTCCAGGCGTTGATCTCGGAGACGAGAAAACGCCACGATGTGATTCTCGACGCACCCAAAATCGTCGCCGAGAACTGACAGAAGCCCGACGTCCATGTTTGGTGTTGCCGGGCAACTGCTTTACCTTTAAGGGTCACCGGGATATATTCCCGGTGGCCGTTCCCAAGTTTCTCTTGGAAACGACCCTGGGTGAAAGAGCCCTGCTCCCGATCCCTGAAGCAAGCCACAAGGGAGGAAACAAATAGTGCGAGCCCTGCGCACAAAGAGGGTCGTCCGATGGGCGTCGCTTCTCGCCGTTCTAGCTCTGGTAGCCGCCGCCTGTGGTGGCGACACTGCCACGACTACCACGGTCGCGGAGCCGACAACCACGGAAGCCCCTACAGAGACCACCCCTACCACGGCTCCTCCGGAGGCCGTGGAAGGCGAATGTCCCGACGTGTTCTGCGTGAAGTACAACATTCAGCCGGACGCGACGTGGGCAGATGGGACTCCGGTGACTGCGACTGACTTCGCTTTCACCTTCGAGACCATCATGAATGACCAGCTGGACATCACCAGCCGTGAGGGATACAACAAGATCAGTGGATACGAGGCGATCGACGACAAGACGATCGTTTTCGCTTTCAGCGAGATATACGCCCCATGGCAGTCGTTGTTCCAGCAGCCCGGCGTCATGCCGGCCCATGTGCTGGAGGCGCAGCCTTTCAACACAGTGTGGGACGAGATGATCGCTCTGGGCTCGGGTCCCTTCACCATGGTGGAGTGGATCCCGGACGAGCGCATCGTGCTGGAGCGGAACCCCGACTATTGGGGTGAGGCGTCAGGTGATGTGCAGACCATCAACATCGTCTTCCTCGAGGACTCACAGACGCAGATCCAGGCCCTTCGGGGTCAGGAGATCGACATGTTCTACCCGCAGCCGCAGGTGTCGCTGGTGGAAGAAGTCGATGCGATCGATGGAGTCGAGTGGGAAGCCGGGTTGGGCCCGGTCTGGGAGCACTTCGACTTCAACTTCGACGACCCACGATTGACCAACCTGTATGTCCGTCAGGCGATCGCTCAAGGAATCAACCGTGACGCGATCGTGGAAGCAGTGATCCGTCCGATCGCCGCTGATGCGGAGCCTCTCGGCAACTCGGTGTGGCTGAACACAAGTGCCTACTACGAGGACCACTTCAATGAGCGGTTCCCGTACGACCCGGCAGCCGCCGAGGCGCTGCTCACCGACAATGGCTGCACCAAGGGTGCCGATGGCATCTACGAGTGCGGTGGTGAGCGTCTGTCGTTCACCTGGGCGACGACCGCCGGAAACGAAGGTCGTGAGCTCCAGTTCGAGTTGGCGCAGGCCGACCTCGCGGCCATTGGCATCGAGGTCACAGCCAAGTTCGGTCCTGCCTCCGAGGTGTTCGCTGACGAGCACTTCTACGGTGGCGCCGATCAATGGCAGGTCTTCAACTTCGCATGGGTCGGTTCCCCCGATCCAGTGGGTGGCAACACTCTCTACTACTGCGAAGGTGATGCCCCGAGCGGATTCGGTGCCAGCAACAACATGCGGTACTGCAACGAGGAAGTCGATGCGATGATCAAGTCGACCGACTCGATTGTGGATCCCGCCGAGCGCGCCGCCGTGTACAACGCGGCCGACGCCATCTGGCTCGAGAACGTTCCGCTGATCCCGATGTATCAGAAGCCCACCTTCTTTGCGTGGAATTCGACCATCGTGGGTCCTCAGGACAACGCGACTCAGATCGGTCCGTTCTGGAATATCGGTGACTGGACCGGTAAGGAATCGATCACATTCGGTGCTGATCAGCAGCCCGAGTCGATGAACACGTGGGAGCCCGATGGCAACCTGTTTGCCGCCGGTCTCGTGGCGACTGCGGTCCTGGAGGGTGCTTACACCATCACTCCGGACTTCCAGTACGTGCCACAGCTCATCACGAGCGCCGAGGCGATCGTTCCCGCAGCGGGTTGATCGACTAGGCAACATTCGGTTGAGAGGGGGTCGCCAGAGGCGACCCCCTCTCGTTAGTTCAAGTCTCCCGGGCCGGCAGAGACCGCCCGGTATAGACTGTCGGGGACGACTCGGACGGAGGCAGATTTGGGAACCTTCATCGCCCGTAGATTGCTGTACAGCATCCCGGTCCTGATCGCGGCATCTTTCCTCGTGTTCTTTGGCATGTCACTGGTCACGGATCCGCTGTCACAGCTTCGCCTGATCCCGAACATGAGCCAGGACACGCTGCAGAACATCATCGACCGAAAGCACCTCGACGATCCGATCTTCATCCAGTACGCCTTTTGGGTGAAGGACATGTTCTTCAACGGGTTCGGTTCGACTGCCATCGGGAACAAGCCGATCTGGCCCGATCTGCAGCGAGCCATCGGCAACACGCTCCAACTGGTCCTGATCTCAGAGCTCATCGCCATCGTCCTCGCCGTGATCCTCGGGGTGCTGTCGGCGAAGAAGCAATACAGCATCTTCGATTACACCACGACCACCATCAGCTTCTTTGGCTTCTCGGTTCCGATCTTCTGGTTCGCCCTGGTGCTGCAGGCGCTGGCGACGACCTTCTTCCTAAGGACGGGGATACGGCTCTTTTACACCTTCGGCCAGTCGAGCCTCAATGCAGCCAACCCGTTCCTCGATCGCGTCCAACACATGGTGCTGCCGATCGTGACCCTGGCCTACGTCAACGTGGCCACATATAGCCGATATCAACGAGCGTCGATGCTCGACGTCCTCCACTCCGACTACATCCGCACTGCACGAGCCAAGGGACTGAGCGAGCGGACCGTGACCATGAAGCACGCGCTTCGAAACGCCCTGATCCCAATCGTCACCGTCGCCGCCCTCAACTTTGGAGCGGTACTGGGTGGAGCTGTGATCACCGAGACAATCTTCGCCTGGCCGGGGATGGGCAAGTTCTTCATCGACTCGCTGATCCGAGGTGAGGTTCACACCCTCATGGCCTGGCTGATGGTGACTGCGGTGGCAGTGATACTCGCCAACCTGGTGGCCGACATCATCTATGGATTGCTCGATCCCAGGATCAGATATGACTGACCAGCAGGTGCACCCCGACGAGGCCCTGGAGACCGAGGTGACCCGGGCCGCGCTCGACTCGGTGCACCTCGAAGGACTGGAGATCCAGTCGCTCACACAATGGCAGCTGGCGAGACGGAAGTTCTTCCAGCACCGCCTGGCCATGACCGCCCTGGTGATCTTGACCGTGGTGGCCGTAGCCGCCCTGTTCGCCGACTACATCGCTCCCTATCCATTCGACGCGCCCAACGTGCCCGATCGCTCCTTGGCGCCGACTTTCGAGGGTTTCCACATCTTCGGGACCGACAAGATCGGGCGCGACTACTTCTCAAGGACCTTGTATGGGACGCGGACCTCGCTCTACGTCGCCTTCATCGTGGCCAGCGTGTCGACATTCCTCGGCATCGTGATCGGCGGCATCGCCGGGTATTACGGGGGGAAGGTCGACAACCTGCTGATGAGAATGACCGACCTCTTCCTCGTCGTCCCCTTCCTCGCAGTCCTGCTGGTCCTCTCGGCGTTCCTCGGCGCCGGCAACCCGGTGCGGGTGGCCTTCATTCTCGCGGTGCTCTTCTGGACCGGGCTGGCGCGCATCGTCAGGGGGGAGTTCCTCGGATTGAGGGAGAAGGAATTCGTCGAAGCGGCCAAGGTGCTCGGTGCCTCCGACAGTCGCATCATTTTCAGACACATCCTGCCCAACACGGTGGGGCCGATCATCGTCAACGCCACGTTGATCGTGGCCACGGCGATCCTGGTAGAGGCTGCTCTCAGCTTCCTTGGCTTTGGCATCCAGCCGCCGTTTCCCGCACTCGGCAAACTCATCTCGGACGGGCAGGACTCGCTCACCACGCAGTGGTGGCTCGCCACTTTCCCCGGATTGACCATCGTCCTCATCGCGCTGTGCATCAACTTCATCGGTGATGGCTTAAGAGACGCCCTCGACCCCAAGCAACGCATCAGGTGACGGAGCCAGTTCTCGCGATCCGCGACCTGGTCGTGGAGTTCGACACACAGGATGGCGTCGTTCACGCCGTCGACGGTGTCAGCTACGAGGTATATCCGGGGGAGACATTGGGCGTGGTCGGGGAGTCGGGCTCCGGCAAGAGCGTGACCGTCCTCGCCGCCCTGGGCCTGATCCAGATGCCACCCGGCCGGATCGCACGTGGGCAGGTCCTGTACAAGGGTCGCGACATCGTCGGTCTGCCTATCGATGAGCTGAGGAAGATCCGGAACAAGGAGATCGCCATGATCTTCCAAGACCCGATGACCTCGCTCAACCCGGTGTTCACCGTTGGCAACCAGATCGCCGAAGCCCTTCTCGCCCACAACGACAACATGTCTAGTGATCAAGCCAGGGCCGAGTCTGTCGGCTTGCTCGACATGGTGGGAGTTCCCAACCCCGACCGGCGTTTCGACCAGTATCCCCACGAGTACTCCGGTGGGATGCGTCAGCGGGCAATGATCGCCATGGCCATGGCCAACAAGCCGTCGGTCCTCATTGCGGATGAGCCGACCACCGCCCTCGACGTGACAATCCAAGCTCAGGTGCTCGAAGTGATGAAGGTGGCCGCCGAGGAGACCGGCGCAGCCACGATCATGATCACCCACGACCTCGGTGTGGTGGCGGAGATGGCCGACCGTATCTCGGTCATGTATGGGGGCAAGGTGGTCGAGACCGGCACCGTGGAGGACCTCTATCACTCGCCCCGGCATCCGTACACCCTGGGCCTGATGATGAGTCTCCCACGTATCACCGGAGACCTGACGCGGTTGCTGCCGATTCCGGGCAACCCGCCTTCCCTGATCAGCAGACCTCCCGGTTGTTCCTTTCACCCACGATGCAGGATGTCCGAGGGCCGGGAGCTCTGCCGGACCGTGGTTCCCGAATTGGCGGAGGTCTCGGAGAAGCACTTCAGCGCATGCCACTTTTGGGACGAAGTGGCCGACGAGGTTTTGCGCGAGGCCGCCGCCACGGGGATGTCAGCCCGTGAGGGTCGCCTTGACTGAGCTGGGTGTTCGGGAGGGCGGTGCTGACGTGGCCAGAGGAACGGTGCTCGAGGTCGAGAACCTGAAAGTGCACTTTCCGATCAAGGAGGGGGTGCGTCGCCGGACGGTAGGCAACGTGTACGCCGTCGACGGGGTCTCGTTCGAGGTGGGTCACGCCGAGACACTCGGTCTGGTCGGGGAGTCCGGGTGTGGCAAGTCGACGACCGCCAGGGCCATCATCAGATTGGTCGCTCCGACCGAAGGCAGGATCGTCTTCTTGGGGAACGACATCACCGATCTCAGTCGCAAAGAGATGCGACCGGTGCGAAGAGACATCCAGATCGTCTTTCAGGATCCCTATGCCTCGCTCAACCCGAGGATGACGGTTCGCGAGATCATCGCCGAGCCATTGAGGATCCACGGCATGTACGACGACGGCGGCGAGGACCGGGTGGCGGAGCTGCTCCGTCTGGTGCAATTGTCACCTGAGCACGGGAATCGCTTTCCTCACGAGTTCTCCGGAGGCCAGAGACAGCGAATAGGTGTGGCCAGGGCTCTCGCTCTCAACCCGCGCATGCTGCTTCTCGACGAGCCGGTGTCGGCCCTCGACGTGTCGATTCAGGCTCAGGTAATCAATCTCCTCATGGAGATCCAAGAAGACCTCCAGTTGTCGTATCTCTTTATCGCCCACGATCTGTCGGTGGTGCGCCACATATCACGCCGGCTCGGTGTCATGTACCTCGGTCATATCGTCGAGATGGGCACCACGGACGAGATCTTCGAAAATCCGGCTCACCCTTACACCCAAGCCCTGTTGTCGGCGGTGCCGATACCTGAGCCGCGGGGACGCGAGGATCGGGAACGGATCGTTCTCCGAGGTGACGTGCCCAACCCGGCAGACCCACCGTCAGGTTGTGTGTTCAGGACTCGGTGTTGGAAGGCTCAATCCATCTGCGCCGAGGAGACCCCTCCCCTGGTCGAGCAGTTCGGTCATCTGACCGCCTGTCACTTCGCCGGCCCCCTCGAGACTTAGTGGCCCGTCGCAGCTTCGGGGTATAACCCTCGCCATGGCTGAAGGGCCGCTCACCGGAGTCATGGTGGTGGAGCTTGCAGGCTTGGGCGCCGCCCCGTTCTGCGGGATGGTGCTTGCCGACCTCGGGGCGGATGTGATCCGCATCGACCGGTCCGACCAGGTGACCGGTGGTCACACCTCTTCGACCAGACACGACCTCCACGGTCGCGGGAAGCGGTCGATCGGCGTCGATCTCAAACAAGCGGCCGGGACGGACATCGTCCTCCGCTTGTCCAGCACCGCCGAGTTGTTCCTCGAGGGTTTTCGCCCCGGAGTCACCGAGCGTCTCGGGATCGGCCCGGCTCACCTTCTCGCCCAAAACCAGGCCCTGGTCTACGGTCGGATGACCGGATGGGGCCAGAACGGCCCTCTATCCGGTCGAGCTGGTCATGACATCGACTACATCGCCCTCTCCGGGGCGTTACACGGCGTCGGGACCCCACACGCCCCGGCCGTCCCTCTGAACCTCGTAGGCGACTATGGGGGCGGAGGCATGCTGCTTGCGGTAGGGCTGCTCGCCGCGCTGTTGCATGCTCGCAGCACGGGGGAGGGCCAGGTGGTCGACGCCGCCATGCTCGATGGGTCGGCCCTGCTCACCACCGCGCTGCACGGGTACATGGCGGAGGGGTTCTGGGCCCCCGAGCGAGGCGCCAACCTGCTCGACGGATCCGCGCCCTTCTACTCCGTCTATGAGACGGCCGACGCCAAGCACGTGGCAGTGGGTGCTCTGGAGCCTCAGTTCTATGCCGTTCTGCTCGAGGCACTCGACATCGACCCGAGCTCGCTGGGCGAGCAGACCAACCGTCAACGTTGGCCGGAGATGAGGGCGAAGCTGGAAGCCAAGTTTCTCGAGAGGTCGCGCGCCGAGTGGGACGAGGTATTCGTAGGCTTGGATGCGTGTGTCGCCCCCGTGCTCGCCCCGGACGAGGCACCGAGCCATAGGCACAACCGAGCCCGGGAGCTATTCGTAGAGATCGATGGAATAGTCCAGCCGGCGCCAGCCCCCCGCTTCTCAGTCACATCGACGTCCCAGCCGGAAGGCCCGGTCTTTCCCGGTCGAGACACCGACGCCATCCTCCACTCACTCGGTCTTACCAAGGAGGACACAAGTAAGCTCCGCCAGGTGGGAGCAGTGGCGTGAGACCCGGAGGAGCGATGACCCAAGAAGCGATACTGGCGGAGCGAGCCGCAATAGACGCGGAGGTCGAGGGGAAGACAATCGTCGACTATCTCAACCGGAATGTCGACCGGTACGGGGACCAGGCAGCCATCCATTTCAAGAACGGTGGCGACTGGAGCAACCTGAATTGGCGTGACTATCGCCAGGTGATCCACGAGGCCGCGGCCGGTCTTCAGGACCTTGGTGTCGGAGACGGCGAATTCGTCGCCATCATGGCCGGAAATCGGCCGGAGCACGCCATTGCCGACTACGCCGCCATTCACGCTGGGGCGACGGCTGTGACCATCTACTCCACCCTCGCCGCCAGCCAGATCCAGTACATCGCGGACAACTGCAAGGCAACCGTGGCCGTGCTCGAGGACCTCGAGTTCATGAAGCGCTGGGAGGAGATTCGCTCCGAGCTGCCCAATCTCCGTTATGTGGTCCTCCTCTCGGGAGCCGAGAACTACGACACTGCAGAGTGGGTGCTGAGCTGGGATCAGCTCATCGCAAGGGGCAAGGGTCGTCTTTCCTCGGACCCGGAGACTGTCACCAGGACGGCCGGCGCTCTCTCACCGGAGACTCTCGCCACACTGATCTACACCTCGGGCACCACCGGTACACCCAAGGGTGTGATGATCAGCCATCGGAATGTGGTCTGGACCGCCGAGTGCCTGCGCCGGGCGGCGGACATCGACATCGGTCCCCGCATGGTCTCCTATCTTCCGCTGGCCCATATCGCCGAGCGGCTCGCAACTCACTATCTGGCCACCTACATGGCGGGCCAGGTTTGGTATTGCCCCAACCTCGCAGGCGTCCTCGAGTACATCCTCGAGGCGCGCCCGACCTTGTTCGTTGGTGTCCCCAGGGTCTACGAGAAGTTCCACGCCAGGCTCAACAGCCGCTTCGCCGAGACCCATGGGATCAAGAAGAGACTGCTCGACATGGCCCTGGCTGCCAACGAGAAGAGGGTCCTGGCCGAGCAATCGGGAAAGTCAGGCCCCATGCTCGCCGGTGTCCTCGACTCGGTGGTCCTGTCCAAGGTGCGCGAGGGTCTCGGGATGGACCAGGTGGAGATCGCCATCACCGCCGCGGCTCCGATAAGCCCCGACTTGATCCTGTTCTTCCAGACTCTCGGCATCCCGCTTTTCGAGCTGTACGGGTTGTCGGAGACCACAGGCCCGGCCACCACCAACGTGCCCGGAGTCTTCCGGATCGGATCGGTGGGCAAGGCCCTTCCCGGGGTGGAAGTGGAGCTCGCCGACGACGACGAGCTCTTGATCAGAGGGGGAGTGATCACCGATGGCTACTACAAGCTCCCCGACGACACCAAGGAGTCCTTTGACAGCGAAGGCTGGCTTCACACCGGTGACCTGGCCCGGATCGACGAAGACGACTACGTCTGGATCGTGGGGCGAAAGAAGGAGATCATCATCACGGCCGGTGGCAAGAACGTCGCCCCTGCCAAGCTCGAGACTGCTCTCGGCAATCATCCGCTGATCTCCAAGGCCTGCATGATCGGGGACGGTCGAAAGTTCCTTTCCATGCTCATCGCCATCGACCATGAAGAGGCGCCGGCTTGGGCCCAATCCAACGGTCTCGAGTACCTCGACCTGGCCTCCTTCTCCCAGCTCCCGGAGGTGAAGGCCGAGATCGAGCGAGCCGTCAAGGAAATCAATGAGACTGTGTCCCCGGTGGAACAAGTCAAGAAGTGGATCATCGTCCCTGACGAGTGGACTCCTGACAGCGGTGAGGTGACACCGTCACTCAAGCTCAAGCGGCGGGTTGTCGTCGACAAGTACGCCGACGAGATAGAACGTCTGTATGTAGGGGTCTGAGAGCCGTCACCGGGGGGTCGATATGCTGAGAGACCTATTCGACACCGATCACGAGCTGTTTCGATCGTCAGTTCGTGACTTTGTGGAACGGGAGGTCAGCCCCAACGTCGCCAAATGGGAGGCAGAGGGCAAGGTCGACAAGGACATGTTCCGCAGTGCGGGCGAAGCCGGGTTTCTCGGGATGGCGATCCCCGAAGAGTACGGCGGCGGAGGAGTGGTCGACTTCCGATTCAACGTGGTGATCATCGAGGAGCTGATGAGGGGTGATGCCATGGCGTCGGGCATCTGCATCACGTTGCACAACGACGTGTGTCTCCCTTACTTCCTCGATCTCGCTGACCACCAGCAGAAGCAGAGATGGTTCCCCGGCCTGGCCTCCGGTGAGCTGATGTCGGCGATAGCGATGACCGAGCCAGGAGCGGGGTCCGACCTCGCCGGGATCAAGACGACCGCAGTCCGCGACGGCGATCACTATGTGGTCAATGGGTCGAAGACCTTTATCACCAACGGGATCAACTCCGATGTCGTGATCACTGCCGTCAAGACCGATCCGAAGCAGGCTCACACGGGGATGAGCCTGCTGGTGATCGAAGACGGGATGCATGGTTTCACCCGAGGCCGGAACCTGGACAAGATCGGCCTCCATGCTCAGGACACCGCCGAGCTGTTCTTCGACGGGGTTCGGGTGCCCGTGGCCAACCGTCTCGGTGAAGAAGGGATGGGCTTCAGCTATCTGGTGGAGCGGCTTCCCCAGGAGCGTTTGGGTCTGGCGGCGGCATCCGTCGCTCATGCCGAAGTCGCCTTTGGCTGGACTCTCGAGTACATAAAGGAGCGTGAGGCGTTCGGCCAGCCGATCGGCGCCTTTCAGACCGTCAAGCATCTCATGGCCGAGATGAGAACCGAGCTCGACATTGCCCAGAGCTATGTCGACAGGCAGATCGAAGCCTTGAACAGGGGGGACCTGAGCGCCGATGACGCCGCCAAGGCGAAGTGGTGGGTGACCGAGCTCGAGAAACGTGTCATCGACAAGTGTCTCCAGCTCTTCGGGGGATGGGGATACATGGAGGAGTACCCAATCGCAAAGGCATATCGAGACGCTCGGGTGCAGACGATCTATGGAGGAACGACCGAGATCATGAAAGAGATAGTCGGGCGGTCGCTGGGTCTATGACTGGAGGAAACAATCAGAGTGAGTGAGCCAATCACCTTCGACGGGCGGGTCGCGGTCATCACCGGAGCCGGCGGTGGCCTCGGCAAGGAGTACGCCCTGGAGCTAGCGCGCCGTGGAGCGAGGGTCGTGGTCAACGACCTGGGCGGCGCCGTGGACGGAAGCGGGTCGTCGCAGGGTGCGGCCGACATCGTCGTGGACGAGATCCGGGAGTCAGGTGGAGAGGCGGTCGCCAGCTACGACTCGGTGGCGACTCGTGACGGGGGTGCGGCCATCGTTCAGACCGCCGTCGATTCGTTCGGGGCGGTTGACATCGTCATCAACAACGCAGGCATCTTGCGTGACAAGTCCTTCGCCAACATGACCCTCGACGAGGTGGAGGCGGTGCTCGACGTGCATTTGAAGGGAGCCTTCTTCGTGTCCCATCCGGCGTTCCAGGTGATGAAAGAACGAGGATACGGACGACTCGTCCACACCAGCTCGGCGTCGGGTCTCTTCGGCAACTTCGGCCAGGCCAACTACGGCGCAGCCAAAGCAGGTCTGGTCGGTCTCTCCAATGTGCTCGCCATCGAAGGGGCGAAATACAACATCAAGTCGAATGCGGTGGCCCCTACAGCCCGTACCCGGATGACCGAGGACATCCTTGGCCCGTTCGCTGACATGTTCGATCCCCACCAGGTGATGCCGATGGTGGTCTACCTGTGCTCCGAGCAGAACGAGTACACCCACGAGGTCTTCAGCGTGGGTGGTGGTCGATACGCCCGGGTGTTCATCGGCACCAACACAGGCTGGTTCGCAGGTAAGGGTGTGGTGCCGACGGTCGAGACACTCGCCGAGCATCTCGACGAAGTGAGGGACATCTCCGAGTACACGGTGCCGTTGAACAACAACGACGAGCTGATGATCCTTGCCCAGCTGGCGGCGGGTTGAGCTGTGCCAATCGACTTGTCCAAAGCGGTGGGCGCCGAACTGCCCCCGACCGAGTACAGCTGGTCGGATGACGACCTCATCCTCTATCACCTCGGGATCGGCGCGGGAAACCCGCCGACTGACCCCGGCGAGCTCCGATATGTGTACGAGGGAGACCTCCATGTCCTACCCACGTATGCCACGATCCCTCAGTTCTCGATGATGATGAGCATGGCCATGATCGAGGGGTTCGAGATCAACCTGGCTCAAGTTCTCCACGGCGAGCACGAAATCGTGCTCCACACCCCTATTCCCACCAGCGGCACGGTCACCCAAACCGGCCGGGTCACCGACGTGTTCGACAAGGGCAAAGGCGCCCTTGCCGTGACGGAGATCGTTTCGGTCCTCGTGAAGACCGGTGAGCCGGTGTTCACCAACCGTGCCTCGATCTTCATCCGTGGCGAAGGGGGTTTCGGGGGTGATCCCGGCCCGGTTACCACGAGAGAGCCCTCCGATCGGATACCCGACCAGATCGTGGAGTCGCCGACCCTTCCCCAACAGGCCCTGCTCTACCGAATGGCCTCGGGCGACAAGAACCCGCTTCATGTCGATCCGGGGTTTGCCGCGTTCGGTGGTTTCGAAAGACCCATCCTCCACGGGCTGTGCACCTATGGAATGGTGGCAAAGGCCGCGGTTGACCATGCACTCGATTCCGCACCTGAACGCGTCGCCTCCTTTGCGGCTCGATTCTCCGGGGTTGTCTTCCCTGGTGAGACCATCGTCACCAGCATCTGGGACGAGGGGGATCACCTGGAATTGACGGCGGAGTCGAAAGACCGAGGGGTACCGGTGCTTTCCTGCGGGGTGATGGTCAGGCGTTGATCTCCACCGGGGTGCCAAGCGGGATCAGCCGGTGCAACTCCGCGATTACCTCGTTGGGGACCCGAACACAGCCCAGGGACGCCGCGTTCCCGATCGACCCCGGCTTGTCGGTGCCATGGATGCCGATGATGCCATCGCCTCCGTTGAATTCGGTGATGGTGTCGGATCGGCCTGAGAGACCCAAGGCATGAGGTCCCCACGGGCTGTTGGGATCGGCCAGAGTCACGTTGTCGGTGACGAAGAACGACCCGGGCGGGGTCGGGTTGCGCTCGGTGCCTATCGCCACCGTGGTGGTGAGGATCTCGTCTCCCTGCTCGTAGTAGGTCAGCGTCCGTTCCGAAAGATCCACCACGAGATGCCCGTGCACCACATAGAGCATCATTTCGTCGGTCTTCACCCAGCCTTCCGAGCCATTGGGACGGATCGGGAGCATCACCCGCGCCCATCCTTCATCGGGCCCCTCTAATACTGCGAGCACGGTTGTGCTCCCGATGATGGTGGTGGGCTCGAGAGCAAGGAGCGGCTCGCTGTCGCCTGGCTCGGCGTAGACGTCGACTTCCATGTCGGTCTCCGTGCGCAGGACCAGGGTGGCCCCATCTGGCAGGGTCTCGGCCTCGAAGCCCT